>Ga0116228_10004965_pt1 | contig 11826 bp, 7 predicted proteins | sample S1TSphfallax_2_FD_89694 | JGI IMG/M metagenome (GOLD analysis project Ga0116228, IMG submission 89694) | Host-associated microbial communities from peat moss isolated from Minnesota, USA - S1T2_Fc - Sphagnum fallax MG | ecosystem: Host-associated > Plants > Peat moss > Unclassified | place: USA...
ATAGCCACCAATAGCCATTAACAAAATAGCCACCAATAGCCATTAATAAAATAGCCACCAATAGTCATTAATAAAATAACCCCAATAGCCATTAATAAAATAATTACCAATAAAATAACCACCAATAGAATAACCACCAATAACCACCAATAAAATAATTATTAATGGCCATTAATAGAATAGCCACCAATAACTATTAATAAAATAACCATTAATAGGCATTAATAGTCACGAATAGAATAGGTACCAATAACTATTAATAACCACTAATAACCCTAATAAAAGAATAATCAATACCCATATATTAAAATTGCTTAGGATTGCCAAAAATAATCTAAAGTGAAATAATTTATAATAAAAAATAGTAACTTAAGGTGAAATAGTCTATAATAACCTAGAATTGCCAATAATAACATAAGGTGAAATAACCTTCAATAGCCAAAAGTAACTTAAAATAACTAAAAGTAGCCTAAGGTGAAATAATAAAAAATAATCAAAAGTAATTGAAAATAGCCATAAATAGCCGTAAATAATGTAGGGTGAAATAATTTAAATTAATGAAAAATAATCATATAATAATTGAAAGTAACTTAACATAAGTAGTATTATTATATCAACAAAAAAATTCATTTATTAAACCTTTTTTTTTTCAAAAGAATGGTCATTGAAATGTTATTAAATAATGATATTCAACCTTTCTTTTATTCAAATGATTTTAAACTTTCAAAAGGAAATAAATGTAATTATGTACATTATTGAAATTTTTTAAAAAGTAAAGTCAAATCATTTCATTTGAACAAAATTTCAGTAAGATATGAATTTTTAAAGTTTATGTTTTTGTAATGTTTAAAATGAAGTATTTGATAAATAAAATGTAATGTAACATATTATCACAACAAGTGGGGTGGCTTGATGGTGAGGGTGTTTGCTTCCATTCCAAAGGTCAAGGGACCAAACCTCATGAATGTTGTTGTGTGTGGTCAACAATGGTATGTTGGCCAAATATTCTCCCATCAAATTCTTAAAATAGGTGTTTAGGTTGATTACATGGCCTACCTACCTACCTAGGTTAGGTTAAAAACCCAACCTAAGTAGTGACATGTGTCAATAAATCATAGGTTTAAAAAATCATGAAATTATCAATAATATTATATATTAAATAATTAAATATTAATTGATTTCCATGTTGGTTAATTAATTAACTAGCAAGTGAATGGTTTGGTAAATTTGTATTTCATTTGATAGTAACCTTGTTTGATTAAGTAAAAGTGTTCAAATTCACTCAAAATCTAATGAAACCTAGAGTGAACTAGGACACATTTTGTAGTAATGAACACAAACAACTAAAAAATGTAAAATTATTTTGAAGTCGGTTATTATGCATCTCAATTATAATTTGTACTACAATAACATTAAGAGCTAGAATGACAAATATAGTTGGAAAATTGATTGCCAATTATTGTTCACCATACAACACACTTCCAACATTCTCCACGAACATTGTTACAAGTTTGCCGATGTTATAAATCTCAACAAGCTAGACATACTACCCATAAAAACTTTTTAAAAAATTATAGAATTTGCATATCAATAGGACCACAACGTCTATTGCCTCCAATTTGTTTATATATGACCTTTGAATATAATGAATCTAAACAAACCACAAGGGACCAGGGATTGGATCAATTTGTTTTATCACAATGTTTGCACCAACATGTGCAATATGAAAATTGAATGCCCCTTTCAAACTTGTTGTTAAAATGATTCCAAAATTGAAGATTTTTATGAATGACCCAACATTCAAATGTGAAGAAAAAATAGTCACAAAATTGGACCCAATAATCAAAATGATAGTCAAGTAACCAAAATGAATCCATTAAATCGTAATGCATGTACTTAAATTGATGCCCATGACATCATATGACTCATATATGTTCATGATAAAACCTTTAAAACAACCACCTAACATTTGTTGTTGTGCATTAATGATTTCAACAATGTTTAACAAGTTTTTTTCCTCTTCCTAATAATGTCAACAATGAATTGTATCATAGACTATATATGTGCTAATAAACCCACTGAAAATTGTTGAGGAACAAAAGGAAATGCCAAAAATTATACACCCAAACACATTTATATAAAATCAATATTAACTTCAAAATAAAAAGTTACACAATTGTTGAATATTGACTAAATCTTCAAAATTGAAACACACTTCCCAAATATTGTTCACAATTTCAAACACCAAAATTGAAGACCATTCAAAAAAACATTGAACCATAGGTATACACATAAAATAATTGTTTGAAATTTTTCAAAACTTAAAAAATAATAATTGAAAACTTTTCACAAAAGTTGAAATCCCAATACAAGCCTAGATAGTATTCACAACTTAAAAACAAAAGATTCCTCCTAAATTATGTTGATAACCTCAAAAGAAAAACATTATAAACTAATCAAAACATTCATAAAGCTTGCAAACACAAATGAAATGGCAATACAAAAAAAAGAACACAAAAAGTTTTAAATAAAAACCAATCCAAGCTTCAAGGTTCAAAGTTTAAGGTTTTATGCTTATGCTTTAGGTGCTTACACCATAAACATCAGGGCTTAACAAAAGATAGGTTGAAATTTGTACAATTTAATATTATGCCACATGTCCATCAAAATTAATTACAAATGCAAATTTAACATGCATTAAAAATCAATATAATTCATAAACATATTTCCATAACATGTTCACAAAACATTCCAAATTATTACAATTTTAAAAATATAATTGATTAACTTAGCCTTAAATATTTATAAACCATTAATCAAATTATTTAACAAATGCCAAAAGGATAGTCAAAAAATAAGCATGCAAAATAATCTTAATAAAAAACCATTAAATTCACATTTGTATAATTTTTTTAAAAAAACATCAAATACAAAACATCCATTTTATCATATTCAACTTTTAAAAACAAACATAAAAATATATTCCAATGATAACTAACAACTACAAGCCATCATTAAATCTTATGAATATCCAAAGTATAAATTACATTTTAGATTCCCAATAGACAACCAACACAATTTCACACAAAAATAATTCATTTTGACCCACATTATTTTGTTTTGATGTCAAAGGTATTGATTTTTAGATTGTAACAAAAGGATTGAAATTTTCTACATTGCAAAAAGATTATAATTCTTGTAAAAAATGTAATTATTGAAAGATTTTCAATCTTGCCAATTGTAAAATCCCAAAAATGGCCAAAAAAAACCATTACAAATATAATTAAGTTCATAGGACAATTTATGGCCACCAAGGTATATACTATATACCACTACCAATGAAGTGGCAATATTGTGTTTGTTTAGATAGATACATGAATTTTATGAGATTACAAACAAATTTTAACAATAATTTGAAAGAACCCAACAATGGATGTATCCATTAACTTCATGAAAATCACTCATAAAATGTTACATCATCACTTTCATCATAAATAACATTCATTAAAAGAAAACTAGGCTTTTGTAAGTAATCAATTTGTGATTACTTGTGATTATTTGTCATTTATGACTATCATTGGTTATCTGTACAACTATTTTTTGCATTTGGTTGTGCTTACAATTATATTACAATTACCTTTATGATTAATTTTTTTTAGTTCTTCAATTTGGATAACTTTTAACATGGTTTTCATCGAAAGTACTCATCTATGTCCCATTAGTTGCAAATGTGATCAAATGGGTTGCAACCTTATGTGTATTCAAAACATATTTTTCATATTTCAAAATGTATGCATTCATATTAATATCTTAATTAAATATATTATACTCATTAATATATGCACGGATATTAGGATGTACATGTGCATGTGAGGGGTTATGCATAATGGTTATATTTATTTTTTAGGAATTATTATTATTTTTGAGTCAAAGAAAAAACATAGTGATTATATTTAATCATAATTATTCATAACTTATAACTCATAATTTTTAACTTATACAATTTTTTAAAAAAAACTAGTAATTGTAATAGAAACATAATAATAATTTTAATTATTGTAATTCCAAGATTATATTGTACTAAATTGAAGTATTAATTTATATTTAAAATTATTATATATTTAAAATATTCACAATAATTCTACTATAATTAGAATAATTGAATGAAAATATTTTATATTATATATAACTAGTAAAAATTTATTAAAAATATATTTTAAAAACTTTTACTGCGAGGTTTTTTACTTGGTTAATAAACCTTATATGATCATATGCATGTAAACAAGTGCAATTGACCATAATGTGCTTAGGGTATGAAAAACGAAACATCACAAACATGTTAGCCTTGCCAATAGATAAGATCTATATCTACCTACTTTGTCCACATTTTGAACACCAAAAATTTGTTCCAATTTAAACAATCTAAACACTTTCACCAAAAAAACCGATTCACCTAATATGAAACTAGTTCTAAAAAGGTAAAACTTCTAAAAGTTGGATCCAATGCAATAGTCCCTATCCTTGTGGGGGTAGGGCCCAACAAAACAAAAAGGTTATATATTTCACCTTGTTTGGAAATATATTTCATTTAACAAAATGCTCCATTGTTATCACTAAATGATGAAGGCCCAAGAGGCATCCTTAATTATGCATGTTACTTACCAAAATGTCAATATTTATCTTAGCCAAAACACTCTATTTTTTTTAAAAAAAAACCAAACCCCTAACTCCCATTTTGGTGAGTTGCAAAATGACCTCCCCCTACCCTTTGTTTGTGTCATTGTCTCTTTTAATGACCACCAAAAGTTGAACAAAATGAATTCCCTTACCTTTTCTTCGTGTTTTTTTGTTTTTTATTGACCACCAAGAGTTGAACAAAATGAGCTCCCCCTACCCTTTCCTTGTGTTTTTCTCTTTTTTATTGACAACCAAAAGTTGAACAAAATGAGATTCCTTAACTTTCTCTTCTATCTTTCACCATTTTTTTGGGGTAGTTGCACATAAGACAAAAAAACAAAAAACTTATTGCATTAGTTGTTTGTTTCCAACTTTTTTTTTTCACCCTCTTTGTTGATCCAGCCTTGTCCTTGAGATGGAAGGATCATCAACATGATTCATAGATAATGAAAAGCAAAAAAAAATTAACAACAACAAAAATTTTAAATGATAAAGAAAAACAACTCGGGCATAATGGCTTTGCCTAGTGTTATATGACCATGATCAATATTTTATTCCAAAGACTAATTGCTTAGGAAGGAAAATAAAAAATCTTTATGAATATTTTATTTTTCAAAATTGTATATTCAAAATTAATTAATTGTTTGGGAAGCATGTGCCAAACCTGCCAAGGTACTATAGTATATGGAATGCTTGGAATCTAAAATTTTGAAAATTGAAATGTTTAAATTCTGATGTGTGAATATTGAAATTTGAAATTAATATGTGAAATGTTTGGAATTTGAAATTTTGAAAACTAGAATGTCTAAATTGGGATTTGTGAATACTTGAAGTTAAAATCTGAAAACTAAAATGTTTGAATTTGGATGCATGAATATTGAAAGTTGAAATTTCTTTGTGAAATGTCTAGAAGGAATTTAAAATTTTGAAAACTGAAATGTTTGAATATTAAAAACTGAAAATTGAAATGTTTGATCCAAACGCGCTATGCATATGGGTGGAGATCAATATAATATAATTTGCCCACATAAACATCCCCACAAGGTTATTATTTGCTTTCAACCTTTGAAACTAGAGTAAAATTAGAATATATTCAAATATGGGTTGTTGCACATATAGTTTGACAAGTTATGTAAATTCTAACATTAGAATTATGCTCAGGTCATGATGAATTACTTTATCTAAATACCACAAAATTCAAGATTTTCAAAAGAAAAATGATCATTTGACCAATTCTACCACATCCAAGTTGGGCCATAGGGTTTTATCATTATCAACAAGTAAAATTGAAGCCTAAAAAATCTTGAAAGTAACAACTAAAAATTAGGATAATACTAGGACCATTGTTGAATTGTTGCTAACATAAATACATATAGAATAAAATTTGCTTGAGATTAATAACCTACATAAAACACAACTCAAAGCATGGACTAAATGTGCAACAAAAGGGTCACACACTTGGTTGTATCATCAAAAAGAGGTGGGCATTTCAACTTAAAATTGACGTCTTGGAGTTCACATAATTGCAAATCATTTGTCCCCCACAACCCAATAGGTTTTTAAGTTCCAAAATCCCATCACAGATATCATTGATATTCAATAGTAGCCTCTTCCCACAAAAACCAAAGAAAACTAAAACACTTTATAAAAGTTGAACAAAATGAACTCCCCTACCTTTTCTTTGTGTTTTTTTCTTTTTTATTGACCACTAGATTGCAAAGAAAACTCAACAAACAAGTTAAAGCTAACTATTCTGTCAATTCTTGCAAGAGTAAAATATGGTCATAATCATGTGAAAATCATTCACAAAGCATTAGGTTATATCACCTTCACCATGAACATTGTTGTTCCTTTGCAAAAAGAGCAACGAACTTAACATTGATAATCCCATGAATGTTTAGAACAGGTAAGTTTACATGGATCCCACAATTGCTTGCAAATGCCATCTTTAGCAATGCCATAATGACACCTCTGTCACTAATGTCATGGTCAAAAGAAATTACCTTCTTCTCTATTAACCCCTATGACCAAGGACATGCATCAATATGTTTTTCTTGGTTGTCAAATTGCATGAAAATAATGACTACATTTGATTGAGAATAAATAGTAACTTCACCTAATACCAACAATTGGATCATGATCAAAAGTATAACTATATATTAAGAAACATTGTTAAACACCACTTTTTTGATTTCCTAAAAAACCCATGGAACATTATTTGCCCAAGATCTAGAGCTATCAACCAAATTAGCAAAACATGTATAAAATAAGAAAATGAAAAATCTATACTTGAACTACATTGAAGACTTGTCCAAGATAAGGCACATCATCAACATTTGGAAGAGTGTCACTTATCTACATTCACTCCAAGCACAAATCACTTAAGATAGTTAAATATGTAAACCCATCAAAATTGCACCCATCAAGTTCGTATAAAAAACATGGAATTCATAAACTTGGAATGTTCTGAATATATATTCATCAACATGCAATGATCACCTAGTCATAAACTTGGGCCAAGCAAGATCCTCCTAATGGTCACTTTGCCTTTGCCAATATCAATGTGTAGCAATACACCTTTATCACCAAGATGCCACAACAAAAAATCCATTTTGACCCACTTTCCTTTCTCACCTCTCGAAAGGCCTAAACAATTAAGGTCACTACTTTTAAAACCCATGGCTTTTGCATATTCATGTATTCGTGTCCAACATGCCAACATCATAATGCCATTTGAAAATTAAGTAATATGCAGGATTTTGTGGGCAATAACATACCTTGAAGTTAGGAGTAATGGTCTTGGTTATGTCAAGACAAGTAACATAGGTACTAATGACAAGGTTACCAGGGGCTTTATTGTCTCTCCTCAAGCTTAAACTACCATGGACAAGTTTTTGCCACCATCAATTGCTACCTCATTTTTCACCATGGCATCTTTTAGAACTATAGTTGCATCATACATGGCAGCTCCTTCACCATCAAGTTTAGCAGCATACATTTAGTTCTTGCTCACCTTCACATCCTTCAATGTAGTTATTTGCAAACCTTCCTTCAATTTATGGATTCTCTTCTATCCCAACTTGCTTATCTAAATGCCTATAAAGTTTGTTTGACATGAACATGTGGAAGGTGTCAATAATGCAATGTTTTAGCCCATCCAATAATGTAAGTATCAACAGACAAGATTTGTAAATATCGAAAATTTCTCCATACTTCCAATTTCATGATGTGCATGATGATACTACTAACTAGCTGCAAGATAAAAAATTAGAATACCAAGAAAATGGACATGCATGAGTTTGACCTACCTTTATAAATTGTTCCCCAATTGCACATGCACCACCAATAAGGCATGTGTGGGTTTGTAAGCAATAAATACAACATTAGACATAGCCTCTCTTGAAGGTAAACACCTTGGGGACTCAAATGGGACCCAAAAAACTATCTTGAAAGTACAAAAAAAAACCAACAACAAGTGAAAAGAAAAGTTACATTGACACTAGCAATTAAGTTGTACTAATAAAAAAATTCAGATAGACCTGGACAAAAACTACAACATCAACAAGAGGGAGCTGTAAAGGGCCCACAATTTGCTTTTATGCCACTAGCCTCGTCACACATCGATCCATTTGGCACAAGGGAAGCTCACACAAGAGGTAATGTCAATAGTGGTAGATTCTAACCATTTAAACATAACAAGGAACCATCAACATGCATGTCATAATAGGTACTTTACTTTTGTTGTCAAAAATTGTTTAAAACATACCAAAGGCAGGTGCAACACAAACTGTAAAGCCTCTAGTGGCATGTCACCATGTGCAATATGAAGGGGCTCACCAACCTCTCTCTTTCACATGAATTCAAACCTCTTTTGTGGCATGTCTCCAAGTACCTATAGCACTAGAAGCACCCCTTGATTCTTAGTACATGTGAAACCATTTATATCTATGGCACTTACAAGAGGAACACAAATAGATACCTTGACATAGGTTGTCTTGCTAGTTACAACATTGTTTTTAGGATATTGTCTTCACCTTTTCAAGGTCAAGGTTAATAGTAGGCATAGGAGGAGAGACACCATGAATAATAACTTCTTTTGTTGTTGCATTGTTTACCAAAACTACCCACCCATCGTCACTACAATGTAAAGAAATAATATCATTGGTCAAATTTTAAACTGCCCGACAAATCATGATTAAAAGGTCCTTTTTGTAACCAAATTCAAAAGTGGTCTCCACAGAAGTAGACATGGCCAAAAAACAATCATGAGAACTAACATTAGACCAATGCACTACCTCATGTCATGAGTACTAGAACATCCCAAGGGGTCTTGTTCTTCAAAATCTAAACATATTGGGAGCACAATAGGTTGATTTGATTTTGCCAATAATAGCCATAGACACTTGCTTTCTCTCACATATGGATCACATCAGTGCTTCACTTTTTTGTTTAATGAGCAATGCATCCTAGTTCAACAAACAACAAACATATCTCAAATTTTTAGGCTAGGGCTATGGCTCTTATTAAAACTAAACTTAGGAAGAGGAAGACTACAAATGAACAACTTGGATTGTTTTAAAGTTCTTCCAAGCTGTTACAAACTTTTGTAGTTCTAAAAAGCAAAATGGAAGAAAGGATCTTGGAAAAGACAAAGGTGAAGGCAGAGAAGACAAAATAAGTCCATGTAGGACATAATAGTGGTGGAATAAGAAGAACAACAACAATAACATTTTTGGATGATGAATCCAGCCAGAGTTATAGTAGAAAATCCTTTCAGCTTTTGCGATGGTTTTCAAAACCTACAATGTTCAACTACTTGCAAACTTAATGTACTTAGGGTTACATCCACCCAAACATGAAAAATTACATCCATGTGAAAATTTTCATTCTATGAACACTTGTCATCTCCACATTGGCTAATGAGTGAGCAAAATTTTTATCCCCAAGTCCAAATCCTGCACATATGTGTAATCTTTTCCCTATGGGTAGAACCAACAAACAACAAAAAAACAACATGACAAAAAACAACACAACAAACAACTTGTTACCACCCACATTAATGTTAAAAAAGAAAAAAAAAAAACCTAACCTAACTTGCCAAAAACAAACCTAACCTCCTACCTTGACTTAAGTCCAATTCTAACCCCTTTGATCCCAATTCAACCATTTTCACATGTTTAAATTAGTCTAAAATTAAATTATTTTGTTGAACGTGGAAATAGACATTCAAAGATAAAAATTTCACAAAATGTCTTAAATATGATAATCCTTGTCCCATGTGGGAATAAGGGTCAACAATACAAAATGATGAATGTTGACATGGGACATATCATACTAATAGTCATGTTACATCCATTTGATACCGATGTTTTTCATGATATTTCCTAAGATATTTTGTAATGTATTTGGAGAGCACCTTATATCTATAGATATCCCTCCACAACTAAAGAAGAGATTAAACACCTACTCCTTAAAAGTGAAAGAAAAGTTATGGCTATTTACTACTGTAAGATCCCTCCCACTTTTAAAGAAAATTCATTAAAATCCCTTCTTTTCTATGCCTTGTGATCTTTTGCTTGATGCTTCACAAAGGAAAAGCTCACAATGGAGACATTCCTGAAATGTAGTGCTAGACTTGGTTATCACCTCATTCTAGGCCCCTTATTTTTGGAATGCACTTGTCTTAGGGTTTCACCCTACACTTAAAAACACCTGACCTAATTTTTCTTTTGTATTTGCACTATATAATTGTCCTCATAGCTTTTGCAACACATTGCAAATCTTTAGGATGCCTTCAAGGTGACATGTTCGAATCATGTGTAGGGTAAGGACCTCAAATGGGCTGTATTGGGAATGAGTGAGGTGGGTGGGACATATGATGATGGAACTTAAATTCACAGGACTACCCCATTCAAAGTCCTTATCTGATGCAATCATCTGCATGAATTTTAATGGTTACGATTTTGTTTAAGAAGAAGAGGAGGCACCTTGCACCTAAGGTTCCTCAAAGTTTTGGAGGGACCTTACACATAAGGTGCCTACTTCATTGTGGCATAACTATTACCGACAAAGGTAAAGTGCCCTTAACAAAGGGCAAGGATATTGTGTTTAGATCACATTGTCACACTCCTACTCATTAATGGTAATGTATTGTGACTCGTATTAATTACTTGTTGGGACCCTTAAAAGTTCAATTTATTTTTGTTGGCCTTGCGTACCGAGCTCAAGGATATTGTGTTTAGATTCATTATAGAGTATAGTAGCTTAATGGATTTTGGTCCCTAGGTAATAATAATAATAGGTCTATTTTTATTATGAGGATTTTTGGAAGATGATATTTTGGCTTGTGTTGAAACTTGAGATTAGTTATACAGTTACAATAGCTTGAAGGATTTTGGTTTCTTTTAGAGGATTTTTGGAAGACTATATTTTTTGCTTGGTGAAACGTTTGAGTTTTCATAATTCTTCTTTTGCCTTATGATACTTATTATTGTAAATGGCGAGGGCACAGTGTGACACACCCCTTGTTTTTTTTTTGTGATGGGCATCTTTGATTGGCCTATCACAAAAATAAATAAATTAATCAAGCCTTGGACAGTCCCAAAAAAGATATGTTGAAATCTCCTCCTTTGGGTCTATATAGGTTTTAAACTCAAGAGTTAAAACCCAGGACAAAGGATATGGCATAAAGTGAGGAGCTATTGGGAACAGATTGGGAACTTGAGGAACAGATTGAGAACTACAAAACATAACTCCCTGCAGTACAAAGTGGGATGGCCTAGTATTATTGGGAACATCTTCGATTATGCTGCGTAATGTACTGGCAGTAGGACATTACACCCTGGAACTTGGAACTAGGGTTTCACCCTCTGCTTAGTGGGTGTGGGCATTATTATTACCCTAAGCTCAACACTTTAAAAGTGCATTCACACTTGGGTGTTAGGGACTCTAAGGTTGAGTCCTCTAACACCATGCTGGCCATTTAGGACTTAAACCCTAGTGAACATGAAAATTTTATTTTAATCCAACATTCAATTTAACATTTAAGCTATGGCCCATTTAACATTGGGTGCCACCTAGGATGCCACCTAGATTTTTCATTTAACACTGACTTAACATCAAGTGTGAATGCACCCAATAAAGTTATAA
>Ga0116228_10004966_pt1 | contig 11826 bp, 8 predicted proteins | sample S1TSphfallax_2_FD_89694 | JGI IMG/M metagenome (GOLD analysis project Ga0116228, IMG submission 89694) | Host-associated microbial communities from peat moss isolated from Minnesota, USA - S1T2_Fc - Sphagnum fallax MG | ecosystem: Host-associated > Plants > Peat moss > Unclassified | place: USA...
AACTTTAAAAAAAAGTGCTTGAAACGTAATTTCATTTACACACAAAAACATTGACAACATGTACACCTAACAAACACTAGTGAGTAAAATGCAAAAATATCGAAAACTTAAGTGATCAAAATTAAAAATAATGAAATAATGAAACCATTGAAATGACCAAATTTCAAAGAATGAATGAGCAATTTTTTTTGAAGTTAGGATTGTCAAATCACAAAATAAACTTCAATTTCAAAAGCACTTGAATCAAACTTTTTTTATTTTGAGTTGAAAAACACAATATCACTACAAGTTGTAGTAACAAATTATGACCTTCAATTCCAAAACAATTAATTCCAAAGGCCCATACTTTGAAACTAACCTTCTAGATGTATTTTGCAAGGTTAGCCTAGTTTTTTTAAAAAAATTCATGAGCCTCCAAATTAAGGTGGATGCATTAAATAGTATCAAACATCAACATTAAACATCTTATACTGAAATACACTTGGGATGGGTGTTGCCCAAAATAACAGTGTCCTAAAAACACATGGAACAAATTGTTCAACATAATAAACAATCTCTCAAACAAGCTCATTTCCCAAAGATTAAATTCAAAATTATTTTCTGATTTGTTTTCCTTACGACAATTGTGGATAATTTTGCAAACCATGAGATGAAAAATTAATTGTAATTTTTTTATAAAATATCAAAAGTGTACCATTTAATAGTTTGACTATTGGTATTATTTGGCCATGATGAGGCCACTATTAATGCACATACATATCTTGCAAAATTAGCCTTTAAAATAGAGGTTAAAAACATTCATAAATGAGAGTACTATATCATAAACCATAGTACTATTATATCACTATATTCATAGTATATTCATAAACCATAGTACTATATATCACTATATCCATAGTATATTCATGAGGGTTTACCATAGTACCTTGGCAACTTTGACATTAATTATATTAATTTCATAAATGTTGAAAATTTCAAGTTGTTCAAAAACCAAAACTTTGTGAAGGAAATTAACAAATATTTTGGAAAATATTCTGAGAATATTTATTTTCGACCATAACTAATTAATTAATTATTCGCTAGACATTGTAGTAGGATAGTCTGGGTGAAAAATCGGCATTGATTTTTGAATTTAATGTGTCACCATTGAAAGTACCTACACATCAATCACCTGGGCAGGCTACAGGGTTTCTTTTAAGGATTTTGGACGTCATCAAAGTGGCGATCATCCAGAAAATAACTTAGCCAAATTTGGCAACAGTTTACAAATGAGAGTATAATTTTTTAAAAAAAAAATCCTTCTATATTCTTGGCTAAATCAATAGAACTTATCACTAAAAATTGTTGATTTGGTTTTTTTTTTTTTTTCGAAATCTGGTTAATTTGGGTCATTTTTTCCATGAAAAATCTTTTGCATATGTTAAAATCATATTTTTTTGGTTCAAAATTTGATGAAAATTTGTGAGTAAAAGAAACAATGCTTGGGCTACCCATTTAACTAACATTAATTCAATTAACAACAAACCTAATTAAGAAAATGCATTATTACATCATGATTCTTTACATGCGTTCTTACTCTTAGTTTTGAAAACTCCCTCCACTAAATTATTTTGGTTATGTCATTCTTGTTTTGTTTCTCATGTGGATAGATATCACAAACAAACCACAAAAACCCTAAACCCTAGAAAAACCCTAAACCATTGGGTTCAAGCTCGCGATTACTTGCAACCTTAAGTCCATCCTCAATTAAGGTGAATGAACCAAACCTTGGTGTTTTCTCAACTCAATCCAATTAACCTAGGTACTAACTTTTCAATCAACTTGGTTATTAAACCCTAAACCCAATTTAAAGCATGATAGAATGTAGTTTCAAGCAATTGGAAATGTTCTCTAATAAAGGAGAGGTGGGGGGTTGGGTTGTCTTGGTGGAAAACCTTCCACATGGCATGCAAGAATTATATTATATTATTTAAATATAAAAAAATTCGCCATTTGAGTGACTTACTAGGGCTATCATCACCTTAGGTGGTAGCAAAGGACTCCCATTATGCTACCTTATGAGTTTAAATTGCAACTTTTCTTTGTGGGGGTGGGTTTGAATGATGGGTGTTTTAGTTTTTAATATCATGATAATCCATTGTAAATAAAATAAAATAAAATCTGAAAATATGATAAATAATATATATAAATTTATCAAATATTGTAAATGGGTTACCCAATCCCAAATTTTATAGTTTTTTTGATAATTAAAGCATTTCAAAAGATGAAAGAAAAAGTAAAGAGGAGGTAGTATGTGTAACCAACAATAAGGTTATATTTGCAACCCCAAATTATAAAGCTCAATTCTTTTTCTCTTTTCGGATTTTTATTTTAAAAATTAAATTAAAATTACTTATTTTTATTTTAAAATTAAATGAAAATTTACTTATTTTTATTTTGGGGAAATCTTTTCGGGGTTTGGGGGGGGGGGGGGGGGGGGGGGGGGGGAACGGGAAAAGAGGAAAAAGGGTGGGGATGGGGCCCACGCGCTGTGTACTATTATTGAAATGCCATAGAAAAAGCAAAGAAAATTCGTGGAGAGTTGCCAGCAATTAAGACGTTGAGAAGCACGGAGAGCCGTCGGATGATGTTGTCGGTGAATCGACGGTAAGAAACTGGGAAATGAATTCCCGATTGCAGATGGACGGCTACGATGTGGCACGGAGCAGAGCGCGGGCGGGGTTGGGGGAGGGGGGCGGCGGGATGCGTGCTATGGACGGCAGACGGCGGCCTTTAAAAACCACGAGAAGGCTTCGAAAGACGATGAGCTTCTTCAAATCCTCTCTTTCGCGCCTCGTCTCTCCACGGCGGACTCGATTCTATTTCCCTGTTGCTTGGGGATCGTCGGAGCTTTGTACCATGTTTTTCCGAACTTGTTTTGCTCAAGAATTCGATGACTTTCGCCCCGTTAGGGTTTCAACTTCCAAACCCTAGTTTGCTACCAGCCTGAATCTCAGTGCTTCTTCTGGCATGCATGCGGGAGGGTTCGTGCGCGCTCTCTTGATTTGCAGTACGAGCCAAAGCTGTCATAGCTGTGAAGCTCGTTCCCTCTCTCTCTCTCTCTCTCTCTCCATTCCTTTCTCAATCCCGTTTCATCGGGTTCGCGGATTTTGAAGTTTCTGTGACGGCTTCTTACAGACTTTGAGTAGCTGGGCTTGGTTTTTTGTTTTAGTGTTTTGTTTGTGGGAGGGGGAGTTGTTTTCCCGAAAGTGTTTGCATCTGCGGAAGGGGCTTTCTCTATGTTGCCGGAGCTAGTGGTGTTGCTGCTGCTACAACAACCGTACTTGCATGGTTCCTTGCATGTGTGATGTATGTGAGGGTTTGGTGGGGGGAATGTTGTGGTGGTTGTTGTGTTGGTGAGTGGCATGCATGGGGTCTGCTCTCGTCTACACCACTTTTGATCGCCACCGCAACCAGCAGCATATTGTTCTGAGCGGCAACGAGGACGCGATGAAGAAGATTCCCAGCCTTGCTAGTAGTTTTCCCAAGTGTTCTGACTTGGAAACGTCAGATGACTCCCGGAGTTTGAAGAGGAAGTCTATGAGCCTGAACGAGGAAGGAGCAGGGGGAGGAACAAATACAGTCCCCATTGTCACCGTGGACCTTGGCTCTCTTTCCAGAGAGCAGAAAAGAGAGCTACGCAAGAGGCTGAAGCTGAACCTTGATCAAGTAAAAAGTATCGCAGCCAAGATCGATGTACGAGAGGAATATCTTCTTTCAACCAAGTCACAAGTGTGCGTGCCAGATGCGCGTGCCAACGCTTGTAACAGTGATGCTCATCTTTCAAGAACGGATAACAATGGAAGTACTGCTGCAGGGAAGGAAGTAACCTCAGTGGCATCGGAGCTTCCTTCCACTTCTGCTGAAGATTTTACTACTACTACTACTAGAGGAGACAACACTCCTCCGCCTCCTCCTCCAGCAGATATGACCGAACGAGAGGCTCGTCTTGCACGGCAACCTAGTATAATCGTCACCACGGAGGGAGACGTAGGAACTCCAGGAGGAACACAAGGAAAGGAAAAGAGAACTCCTAAAGCAAACCAGCTCTACCTCAACTCAGAGTTCGTTTCTGGAAAGGACAAAATGCCTCCTCCAGAGAAGCTCAAGCCCAAGGGTAGTACTCCTGGTGTCAAAAGAGGAGGAGGAGCTCAAGGTAAGTTTGATGCAAGAGAAGGAAAGAGACAGAAAGTGGAGGCAGCAAGAGCTAAGCGCATGGCAGACATACTCAGACAGTGCAGCACCCTGCTCAAGAGGATCATGAGCCACAAGCATGCATGGGTTTTCAATGAGCCTGTAGATGCGGAGAAGCTCGGCCTTCATGACTATCACAAAGTGATCAATAAACCCATGGATCTTGGCACTGTGAAGGAAAGAATAGCTAATGGGTTTTACTCCTCTCCCATCAGCTTTGCAGATGATGTGCGCCTCACTTTCGCCAACGCCATGACCTACAACCCTCAAGGGCATGATGTATATGTCATGGCTCAGGTTCTTCTTGGCTTGTTCAATGACCGCTGGAAAGATATTGCCAGGAAGCTCGATGAAGAGAATCTGAAGATCAAAGTGGAAGAGGAGACTTTGGCTTTGGATGATAGCATCACCATGGGGCAGACTAATAATTCCTTGCACGATCTTCATGAGCATCTGAAGAGAGTGGAAACACAGATCCAATCCCTGGCAAAGAGTAGACCTAGTCCAGCAGTTAGGTCTTCTGCCCAGGCAAAGCCAAGGCCAGATGATGTCGAGAAGCGTCCTATGACATTTGAGGAGAAACGGAAACTTAGTATTAATCTTGAAAGCCTTCCTGGTGACAAGCTTGAACGGATTGTTCAGATTATCAAGAAACGCAATCCAGAAGTTGGGCAAAATGAGGACGAAATTGAAGTAGACATAGATTCCTTTGATAATGATACTCTGTGGGAGTTGGATCGATTCATTACCAACTGCATGAAGAGCAGGGGAAAGAAGGCCAAGAAGGCAAATCAAAAAGCTCAACATGGATTCTCTGAAGCTCCTCAGGTGGATTTTGTGACTCTCTCCCACCTCCTTTTCTTGGCTGTCAGTTTCCTTTGAAGCTCCTCATTCTGTTGCATTGTCATTTATCTCTTTACCTGGGATCTCCCTCTCACACTGGCATACAAGTTAGTGTCTCACATTGGCTGAAGGAAGGTTTTGAGCATTATTGTGTCTGCACTGTTGTTGTGGTTTGCTTTAGAGTGGGAGTAACAAACACTCCAGGCAATTGAGTTCCCAGCTGTTGTTGTGCGGTGTGTACTAATCATGTGTGCCAAAGGAAAGGAAAGCAAATGGAGATGAAATTTCTTGGGGAAGAGAATTGATGATTGTGGGCAACCAACCAACTGCCTTGTCTGTTTTGGTTTGAAGGCACAGCACCACAGTTTTGGGTCTGCTTCATGTGGAGGTTGATGAGTTTGACCTACAGTTTTGAAGGACCTGAGTAAGAGCATGGCAATTGGAGTTGTGCAGAGCATTTTGAGTTTTAGACTGCAGTTTCTCACCTCAACAAACCATTTGTTGGGGCTCAGACATGCTGCTAAAACTCCCCAATCTGGAGTGTCTGTTTCACTGGGGCATGTTTTTGAATAATTGTAGGGTGATATTGGCCCTTGCTTGATGTACAGCCTTTTTGTTCTGCATACAATGCAGCTGAAACTGTGGGGACAGACAGAGAAGGAAGTAAACACTTGTGGAAGAGAACTCAGGAAGAAACTTTAGAGGTTAGGAGAGAAAGGAAGTTCTCAACAGAGATTAGGGCAGGAAAACAAAGACCTATTTAATTCTGTTAGCACAGGCACTTTGCTTCTGTTTGTCTGGCCTCACCTAATTTTCTGCTGTTCACTGCAGACACATGTTGCAACTGGGGAGACTAGGAAGACACGAGCAGGTACTGACCATGGTCTAAGGAAAATCTCTTCTTATCTATTCCCCATCATTATGAAATACCTTTAGTTATTGCCACCTTTTCAAGTGGATGCATGTCTCCCTTACCATTCTTGTCATTGGTCATCTGTTTCTGAGCCTTTGCTGGTTCTTTGTTTTTTTCCTGTAATTTATTTATGATTTTTTCTGTCTACTGTATTGTTTGTGAATATGGAAATCCTTTTCTTTGTCTGTGATGTTCATGTAATCCAAGAGTCTCACAGTGAACTGAGTGCTCATGTTGATATATGTGCTTTGCAGGAGTGGAAGGTGGAGAGGAGGATGTAGATATTGATGATGATTTAGCCCCTGCCCAGTTTGCCCCTGTGGTGATTGACAAGGATGGAGGTGGTGAAGCCGGTGGAAGCAAGTCAAGCAGCTCTGACAGTGATAGTAGTGATTCAGGATCGTCATCAAGTGGTAAGTAGATGCTTCTCTGCCTCAACTTGTGGCAGGAGCCACAATTCTAGGCTAGGTCCTTCTAAACAGGTTTTGAAACATTAAGATTGTGAATCTTGGAATGGAATGAGCAAGCAAAGGAGCTTAAGAGCAAAGATTGCCAGTCTCAAACATCTGAAGGCAAAGTAGGATGCAAGTTTTTCAGAGATGGATGATGAAACTTTAGCATGACCATAGATAGAGGGTTCTCTGGGAATTTGTTGGGGATGGAGCTCGGGTGATTTTTTGTCTTGTGTGAATATTGCATCAATAGTGAATATCAGCATTTCTTTCACTGAGTAATAGAGTTCAATCTGAGATGCAAAACATGCTCAGATGCAGTGGCAATGCCTAGGATTTTCAAGAAGCCAGTTTGTGTATGTGGGTTAACTGCAGACTCTGATTCGGGCAGCTCATCAGGGAGTGAGTCGGAGGCAGAAGATGCACAGTCAGCTCGTGCTGGATCCAAGGCAGCACATGAAAAGGTGTGAAGAGAGTGTGAAAGGAGCAAACAACTATGTGAGGCAAGGAAAGGTGATGAGCTCTGGCAGCATGTTGGTGGGGCCAGCTCATGACCTTTCCCTCCTATAGTTGTGGTTTCTTGCATTGCAGGCAGCTTTCTGTTTTTTAACTTACAGCAGCCAAACTGGTCTGAAGATATTGGTTACTCTAGCTTTGGCTGTAGTTCAAGTCAGGACAGCATGCCAGTGTGTACTTAGTGAACCTTTCTGTCGAGAGGAGGCTGAAAATGCCTGAAATTACGGGTATGTTCGCCACCACCGCTGCAGGAACCCGTGGGTTCAGCTGCTGTTGGCGATTCAAAGGGCAACCTCGCCCTTCAGCTGGACAACACCAAAAGTGCGTAACCCATGGATTTGCAGTTAGTCTTATGCTGTCCCAAGACCTTTGTGTTTGCAGTTTTTCACTTTTGTCTTATGTTTTATAACAGTATCCTTGTTTGTGCACAAGGCTGAGATTTAGTTCGTTAAGGTCCTGAAGATTTTCAGTTTAACTCGATACTTGAATATTAAGTTTTATATGTTTTCAGGAGTGATCATGCTGAACTAGATAGGGAAGAATACTAAGGCTCTTATCAACAACCATTTGTATTTATTTGTTCCTGACAGGTGATTTGTTTCTGCAGGGGATGAAGTGACTGTTGAAGAGACTCCTCCTGAGAGGCAAGTGTCTCCCAATAAGCTTTTGCGGGCTGCACTGCTAAGGGGAAGATTTGCCGATACAATTTTGAAAGCACAGGAAAAGACATTACCAGTGGACAAGGTAGGACCATTGAAGTAGAACAATCTGTAGGTGGTCCAAGAGTTTTTATTGTCCCAAGGCGTATGATGTGTAACTGTTTTGTAGCCTTGCTGTGATGTGATTAAGTTATTGACCTTGTTGTAATGGTTGTGGCTTTTTATTGTGGATCAGAATGAGAAAGCAGATCCAGAGAAAGTGAGGAAAGACCGTGAGGACTTGGAAAGGCGGCAGAAAGAAGGTTCGTTGCTGCCCTGAGGAATCTAATTGTATGCATAAGCAGGATGAACTACCTTCATATTTCTGTATTTTATGATGTCTTCCTCCAGATGATCAATTGTTGACAGCACTTGATGGTATTACAGAGAAAGCACGGTTACAAGCTGAAGCACTGGCTGCCAAGAGGGAGGCAGCTCTTGAAGCAAGACGTGTGAGGGAGATGGAGAGAGAGGCTGCCCGCCGTGCACTTCAGCAAGTAACTCTCTTTGCAATCTGTTTTTTCAGTATCAACATCTAAGCATCTCATCTTGTTTCTTAGCAGTTTTATGCATCCAATTTTTTTGTTGCTAAAGCAAATAAGCCATGCACAAAGGTCTGCAGTCCAAGGATATATAGGCACTTGCTTTGTCCGATCTTTCTATTTCACTTCTGGATGATTCTTTGTGGATAGTTTTCTTGTCTGGTCTGCAGGCTAGCTGATGTGGTCTTTGTTCTATTTCTTGATGGTCTTCTACAGATGGAGAAGACAGTGGAGATTGATGAGAACAGTGAAATCTTGAAGGATCTTGAAAGGTTAAGATCTGTCCCCATGGAGCAAATGTTGGGAAGTTCAGGTGAGGAGGGTAGTCCTAATGGTGGGTCCTCTGATGGGCTTCCCACATATCCCCTCCAAGGTGGTAACCCTCTTGAGCGGTTGGGTCTCTTCATGAAGGATGATGAAGATGAAGATGAGCATCAAGGTGACATTGAAGATGTCCAGGCAGACAGCCATGAAGAACCAGTTCGAAGTGAGCCTAATCAGGCTGAAGGGAAGCCAACTGGCACAGATGTGGATGTAGAAGAGGGTGAAATTGACTAGGGCCTAGGAAGAAAATTCTGTGTTGCTATTATTGATATTACTAAGTTCTGTTTGCCACATTTTTATGTGTGGCAGTTGTGTTGTTCTTGCACATTGATGTGCGATTTACCATAGTGTAGTCTTTGGGGGGGCAAAAGGAAAAGGACCATGATCTCTACGGGATGGGTTTTAGCAGAACAGGATACAAATTGTATTAGTAAACAGATGTACAATTAAAGGTTTCAATCTTGATGACAACCCTGATCTTGTGCAGAATTTAATAGGTACACAGCCTTGCAGCCCATTGGTGATTGTGCATTGTGGATGTTTTTAGTTGCACTTCTGAGACTGAAAGCTCCAACTACTTGGAGAGGGTATGTAATCAGAAGTTGGTAAAGACTTGAACAATTGTTATATTGGGGTTGTGGGTTTGGTAGTGAATGGACAGGGACAAGGGTGTGGGGGCTTGGTGGAGGTACAGGCAAGGCTGAAGAGCAATGGAGTGTGTGCCCTTGGTGTATGATATCCTCTCTGAATTTTGCAACCTGACATTGGCTCTCTTATTCTCTGTTTCCAGCCAAATTCAACAATTTTAATTTTTTTCCTGAATACACTGCCATTTTCAATCTGATCTCAATTTTTTTGACCTTTCAAATCTCAGCAATTCTAGATGGCATTTTGAGTTGGGTGGTATTGCAAGCTTTATGTGTGTTTGTGAGTCTGTGGGTGTGCTAATGTTGGTGGGAAGACTCAGATTGTGTAGAAGGTAGCCGGTTATATGGCTATAATTAACATATTGAGCACCCTGGATTCTCTTGTGAATTGTTGTTCTTATTGTTTGCAAGCTCACAGGTTGCTCATATTCTCATAACTGCAAGTGTGCTCAACCATTCTTCTACAAGAAATAATCTCTATGCATCTGTTTTGGTTTGCAGGTTTTGGATTATTTTGTTTCCTCTTGGAAATCAGAAGTGATGAGCTATTTAAGTTGAGGTGTTTTCTTCTTCATCTTTGTTTCTGGGTTTTGTCTCTTTGAAATTTTGATTGCATGCTTCAAAATTATATATAATAGAAGGAAGTGTTGTTGGAATGAAGACAAAGAGAGGAGAGCTCATATGGCAAGTTGTTTGTTTTGAGTTTTTTCTTTTTTGTGGAGTAGGTCTGTCGAAATTTTGAGATTCTTTGAATGTGGGTGGGGGATGGGAGGATTGAGGCATAATTGTATGCAAAGTTTGTGATAGATTTTGGTCATTTGTGGAAATTTGTTTTCAGTGTCTTGAGTGTGAGTTAGTGAAAGGGTGGTTTTTGAACTTTGTTTTAGTGTGAGAGGGAAATCCAAGGTCTAAAAAGTTTCTTTGGTATTGGAGATACAAGGTGGGCCAAGTTTTATGGTGAGGACATGAAGAGCGAGTGAGATGACTTTGCTAGGTATGTTGTTGTAATAGAGTCAAAATTTCAAGATTTAGAAGACAGCAATCACAAAGGGGAAACATTTCAAGGCTTTTATTGCTTTACGTTCATATTCAATGTGTCATTTTTCCCCTTCTAAGGAATAAGAGGGCAATTTGAGGTTTGAAATGTGAATGATGGATCATATGTTGAAATATTTTGGGGGGTTCTTTTATTTAGCTCTTAGAACGATTTTGTTAAAGAGTTTCTAGAGTGAAGCTAGAGTATGTCAAAGTCCTTTGCAAAGTCTAAGTGGCAAAGAACCTATTATTTACTCCTATCAACATGCACATTACAATAATCAAATTCTCAAAATCTTAAAATATAAGAATTTTCGCCCTTGTCATGAGGGTTGCACAATCCCTAAACCAATAGGGATATGTCAAATTTGAGATTTTGAGATGGGATTGAAATGGCAATGTGAATGCATGAATCAACTACTAGTGCAATTTGCAAATAAAAATATGCATAACATACTTTTCTCATATGCATGTAAATTATGCAGATAGTAATCACTCAAATTGGAGATGTGAAAGGAGTTAACGTGCAAAGTGTAAACTTGTTGGACATGACCTTGAGAATTGAATCTTGTTGTAGGGTTTTGGATTGTCCCAAAATTGCTAAGAAAGATATTCTTGGGCTAGCCTCAAGCTTATAGTTTTGTTATGTCCATGACTTTGCCATTTGCTTTCCTTTGAAGGATTTTAAAATGTGGATTGTCAACTATGGGTATGTGCTAAGAAGAGATTGTTTAATGCTAGTCATTTGTGATAATGGCACTTTTGATAGTTGGCAACAAATGTGATTCTAATCCTTGTTGACAGTTCATTGCTTCTCTTAAAACTACTTTTATAGCCTATTACAAATATGTGCAAGGTTGATATTCAAATGAAATGCTCAACTTGCAAGAGTTAACACCTTACTAGTTGTAGCTTCCACACCCTCCATACACTAGATTTAGTGACCCTTGTTTTCAACTTTCAGACTTGGTCCTTGTTTATGTCTATCATCATTCACCTCAGGTGTGTGTTAGGTCAAATTTTGGTTTCTATGTTGAAAGCAACAGTTGTTGCAGAGAAGGACCAAGGCAAGTTGGGTAGTCAAAAGTGGTAACACCTTCAATCCCATGTGATCTCTCTGTCATCCATTGGTGGGGGAACATGGATAGAACATGAACTTCTCATGTGGTCAAGCCATTATGTGAAAGCACCATGTCAACATGTAGAAGTTTTTAAGCAATTATTAAACATGAAAAATATTGTGGTAGTTGTACTTGACATGAACCCTAAACCCATACTTGCACAATGAAAAAGAAATAGAACAGGGACCAAAATAGGAAATGAACCATGGTTTGTGCTAAAAGGCATGAGGTGGAAGGAAATTCAGTCCTGAATGCACTATCAAATCAACCTGCAATGCCGCAGCAGATATTTGGGGTACAATAATATAGCTGCATCTAAAATGGGCTGAAGCTTGGAAGGTTCTAAACTATACAACTAGTCATTTACTAAGGAAATTTTCACTCAGTAAAAATGAGTTGATGTAGCTGGATGCATCAACCAAGCATGACTGCAAATTAATACTCAAAATACCTCACTGGCCCACCGCAATCTCAGGGCAAACTAAAACTTGATATTAAATCC
>Ga0116228_10004970_pt1 | contig 11824 bp, 10 predicted proteins | sample S1TSphfallax_2_FD_89694 | JGI IMG/M metagenome (GOLD analysis project Ga0116228, IMG submission 89694) | Host-associated microbial communities from peat moss isolated from Minnesota, USA - S1T2_Fc - Sphagnum fallax MG | ecosystem: Host-associated > Plants > Peat moss > Unclassified | place...
AGCTTTACCTACGTGCACAGGCTCGATGCAATACAATCTCTACTGGCAAGACGTTACGCTCCAGCTAAAATTTGAAGCGAAAATGTTAAAAAATAACTTGCTCGCGGAAACGTGAACGGCTAAAGGGGGCTAGGCGCGCGTTTTTCGCCAAGAGGTAGCTATGCAGCCAGGCCTACACAATCAAGAGTTGTTGACTTTGCAATATCGCAGCGCGCGCCAAATGACTAAAAGTCGAGACAAGTTGCGACCGAATGGCTTGGTAGACAGCACGATACGTGTCGGCGCCGCCGGCGCGTCGTTGCTGGCGGCGATGATGCTTAGTTCGAGCTTCGCATATGCGAGCAGCCTTTATTCCCCTTGGCAGAACGGCCCGCCACAGAGCCCGAACTTCTTTCCGCTATCGGTTTGGGTGCAATCCCCGACAGTCAGCGGGCATAGCGGATCTTACCCGACGATTGCGGATGCGGTCGCCGGCACAAAGATGAACATCTTTCTTGGTCTTGAGGGATGGCCGGAGGGCTTTGGCACCGACAAGGGTGAACTCGAAGCAATCAAAGCGAATAATCTCTACGTCGTTGGGGGAACGAACACACCCTATAACGAAAATAATCAGCCAACATCCGTTGCATCGATGCTGGCTTTGGCGGATTCCATTGGCGCACAGGCCAATCTGATTGGCTATAACGCGGGCGATGAGCCGTCGTGCGGGCCGCCGAATACGATGGAAAATGTGCCTGCGATTGTCCAAGCCATAAGCAACTACGATTCGACGCGGATCGTGACGTATAACGAGACCGCCTGGATGCTCTGGCCACCGGGGTGGTATGGGCAAACTTGCATGTCGCAGATGTTGGACGCTCTGCAAGCGACCAGCATTGGATCGTTTGATCTGTATCCCGCGACGAGCCCCTGGATGCCGCAGGCCGCCTATTTTCCGTCCAGCGAAACGAAGTCCGACTTCTTGTCTGTGCCGAATGACACTGTGTGGGCACAGGGCGTGACAACCCAGGCGATCATCCACGATGGGCGATCTGGCCAGCCGGCGTGGGTTTTTGTCGAGGCCGGCGGAGACAATTTGGGTTTCTCGAGTCAGGATAACATTTTTGCAGGCGGTGTTACGGACGGATCGACCACTCTGACCAATGCCAGCGGCTGGTCGAGCTTTACCTCCACCTGGCTCGGGCTAACAGTGTCGGGCGCAGGCATTCCTGCCAATACCACAATCACCAGCATTATTGATGCAACGCACGCTGTAATGAGTGCACCGGCGACGGCAACGGCTGCGAGCGAAAGCATTGCCGTAACCGGCGGTACGGTAACGACCGGGGACTGCGTGGCCAGCGCAAATCTATGCGTTGTGAACGGCAACGAATACCGGCCTACCCCGGCGCAGGTCTTCGCCGAGGTATGGATGTCCATCATCAATGGCGCCAACGGGATCGAGTATTTTTGTCACGATTCGCTATCCGACTCATTCTGCCTGGGCGACCAATCGGGTGGAGCGCCGGCGACGGTGACGCAAGAGAACCTGACATACGTCGACTCGGTGGTTCAGCGGTTCGCGAACCGCCTGAACGCGCCGACGACGGGACTTTGCTCGATGCAGCAAATTAATTATACCAGCGGCGCCCTTTCGACCACCACATCCTGCGCTAACGGTATTCTGACGATGGCAACAAACAACAGCGCCGTGCCTGGGATGGCCTTGGTGAAACAATATAATGGCAAAACCTTTCTGTTTGCTCAGTCTGACCGTAGAAGCTCGACCGGCGCGCAGTTTACCTACACTTTGGCCGGCTTGGCCGGGCACACCGCAGAAATCGTCTATGACTCGAACGCGCGGTATGATCCACACAATGACAGCAAAGGCACCACCTTCGCGCTGAACGGAGAAGCTCAGTTCGAGGATGTTCTGGGCGCGAACGGAGACGATTACCAGGTCAAGATCTACCGAATCAATTAGTGGGTTGCGGACGCCGGTATGGACCCGGCTCCCGACGCCAGCACCAAAAATAGGGCGTGGCCACGAAAAATGCGTGGCCATCGTTCTAAAGTCCGAATACGTCCATTGCACGCTCAGCGCTTGCCGTCAAATCTTGTATGGCGGGGAGTGAGCCGGAGTAAGAGCAAACAAATCCGCGATTCTCCTGCCGAAGATTTCACGTTTCCGGTGGGGCCATTAACTGTCCAACCGGTCTCACCTAATCCGGTGGCGGTGTTATACCGATGCCGAAATCAATTGTCCATTTAGGGCGCCATTTTATGGGTGGTCACGGCGCAACGCACCGATTCGCATGGCGGCATATTTGTTAAACCTCTGGACTTTCAATAAGAATGCGGGAAGGAGGCCTTACGACTTCAGAACCGTCCGAGCTTGTCAGAGACATCGTGCGGCGCCGCAGAATTTGCAGGTCCACCCTTAAATCCCGGTCCGTTCTGAAAAGCGTAATTGCGCCAGCCACAGCTCCCAGGGATGCGCCCGCCACTATCCTCATCAGGTATTGAGTTTCCGGGATAAGCCGCGCATACTCCAGGCACAAGGCGGATACGACAATACTAGACGCCGCCGCAGCAGCTGGCATTACCGCGCCTGCAACAAGCCTAAATGGCACGCCCGACGCGCGCAACAATATGCACATAAAGAATGGCAGTATAAAGCCTGCGGCCAGCAAAACTCTCGACGATGCCACCGCAATCAGTTGCCATCTCAATGGGAGCCCACGGGCAGCATAACTTGCCATAATGAATAAAATCATGCCCAAAATTGCACGCGCCCACTCAAGCGCCGCCAGGCGCAGCGGGTTTCCGGCTGCCTGCAAGAACGGACCAGTAAAGAACGCAAGAACGAAGGCCATCCCGGACACGCTCAAGATGATGAGCACGTCCGTCGCCGGCAACCAATCTCGTCCGACGATTTGAATCAGCGGCCGGGAAAGCACAGCCAGGCCAGAGAGTGCCGGAAGGGTCAATATGGCGCTATAACGAATGCATGTAACAACACTGTTCTGCAATTCTGTTTGGCGACCATGCAGCCTGGCAAATTCGGGAAGGGACACCGATTGGATAGCACTTGTGGTCGCCGCGATAACCGTGGAGACAATTCGATCCGCAAATCTGTAAAGTCCTACTGCCTCCGGTCCCAGGAACACCCCCAGCAGGAGCGGCGCGGTTTGCGCCTCAACGAGAAGGGCCAATTGCGCGGCAAAATTCGACGTGGAGAAAGCCAGAAGGCCGCGGAGGTGGTTCCATGAAAAGCTCCATCGCGGACGCCACGGGCAACACATCCAGAGCAACGGGACGCTGGCAGTGGCGGCGAGAATTTGCTGCCAGACCAGTGCCCACGCGCCAAACCCTTCATAGGCCAGCAAGACTCCGACGATGCCACTTATGAACACGCTTGCGTTGGCTCGTAGGGAGAGACTTTTGAAATCCATGTCCCGCTGAATGAGCGCCCGCGGAACCACCGAGAGTGCCTCGATCGGGATTGTGACCGAAAGAGCCTCAATGAGGCGACGAATTTCGGGTGCGTGATTAATACCGGCCCACCATTGCGCACCCAATAGACTGAGCACGGAGAGCACGAGGCCTAAGGCCATATTCATCCAAAAGACCGCGTTGATATGCTCGTCGGCCAAACCCTTCTTTTGTATGAGTGCGCAGGCCAATCCTTGATCTAAGAAAATCCGGATGATGGTAATGTAGATGCCGGCTATGACAACGGCGCCAAAGTTTCGTGGCCCTAGGATCGCAGCGAGAACAAAACCAAAAAGGACTGAGAGTGACTTTTCGCCCCATTCGCTCACGAACGACCATTTGACTGCATTCAGGAACGAGCGATGCGTGTTCACCTTGTAGCGCCGGGATTTCTCCAGGCCACGTTACGCCGCACGACGCTAGTGTTACGATTTCGCATTTGCGCGGGATACACGAATCCGGTAGATTTTGCAACCCTGGCTATTGACGTTGACTCACGACGAAATATCGGTGGCAAGGCGCACTCTTCCAATCGCATTGCAGTCCGCAAACCGCATTATTGACAGAATGCGACGCGCCTCGTGCAATATGCGCCCGGCATTCCAACGACCTATAGCTCAGCACCCTAAACTGTTCCGGTACCGCAACACGCGATGTCTCGGTAATCGCGCCTTCTTGAACTTTGGGTTTCGTAGGCAGCATGCGCCCGCGGTAACTTTGTCATATATAATTCCGGCGTGGCCGCGCGGCGACCACTGCCAGATCTGATGCAAGAAGGCCGGCAAGAGCGTGACGTGGAAGACGGCCGAGCCGACGCGCCCTTCTTGGGAAGCGATGAACCACCTTTTCAGCCGCGAGCCCCGCGGCACGGCACCACCGCCTGATTGTGGCTGCCGTTGCAAAATGGGCACCGGTTAGATTGTAGGACCAGCTCACACCGTTTCGAGTGTAAGCCACCAAATTCGCAGGTATGTCATTGAAATACATCATGTTCGGTGAGCAGATGAGAAAGCGCCCGCTTGGCGAAAGCAGGTCGCTAAATAGCGCAAGCAATTCGATCGGATGTGGTGTGAGATGCAAGACATTGTGTGCAATAATCCAGTCGAACTGTCTTTGCGCCACCTGCTTACGTGCCGTCTGAGGCACGTGAGACAGAACCTCGATTTTAGTTAGGAGAGGGCTGGTTGCCATTACTGGATCGATTGGAACACCAAATACGCGCCAACCATTCGACGTAAGGCCTGATTCGAGCGTTCCAGCGCCGCATCCTATAGATAAGACTAAGCCATCACCCGGCCCAACTATCCCGGAAATATCCACCGACGGCTCTGCGTAGAGATCCTTTGAATACCGAAAATTCTGGAGCTTCGTGTCATTAATAAAGCCGGGCTCAGCGCCAACTCCACTTTCAGCGATGCGTTCCAAGGCGCCAACTTGGCACCTTAGCTCATTTAGCGGCATGCCCAGTGTGCCAACATATTTATTTGAAAGATGCTCAACAGTGAATTCCGAAAATCTGGATATTGGGATGAGCTTCCTAAACCCGCACTGCGTGTAAGGGTCGGTTGCCGCGGTGCAGAGGAGATCATATTGCCATTCATGCGGCCCCACGGTGAAGCCTCCAGACGCAATGGCTCGTTGCAAGTGTTTCTTTGTCAATACATAGCATGCTGCATGTTCATTGCTAAGAAAAGCGAATGTTTCCCCGCCTCTCCGTACAACTGAGGACGCCTCCCATTTGAAGTGGCTATGAATGTCAGGATAGCTTATGCTTCCGGCAGAGTCCCGCTCGGCTCGGACAAATCCTGGAATTTCACAGTCTTTCAACTTCTCTGCAACATCAAGAAAAGAATTGAGATTCTCCTCCGACAATAATATATCATCCTCGGAATAAACGAATATATCGTATTCGTTAGCGCGCTCCTCAAATACGGCCTTGTGGCCAAACGGCAGGGACCACGGATTGCTGTCCGGCAGGCCCACTCGAAGCTCCACATTTGGCGGAAGTGGCTTCGTCACATTCGACAGCACGACGATATCGACACGGAAGCTCATGTTTTGGTACTTACCGATCAACTGCTCCAAATATCGATCATTGCTCCTGCCATAGCTCGCGACGACGACAAGTGCACTCAAATTATCGCTATTCACTGTCTTCGGCCTGTTCCAACTCCGCTCATCCGGCCACGACTTGAGAACCGCCGCCTTCATATAGTGGAGATCCTCTCGAGAGTGCCACCCAAGATGTATAACCGGTTGAACGCCGCAATCATAATACAAAACTTCATTCAAGTTGTCCACTTACCAAGAAAGCGCATGTTAGCGCGGCTATTTTCAGTAAACTTGAAAATATGAATTGCCGCAGAATATTGATACCGGTGCCGCTCCGAGGGTTGAACTCTTTCGCTACAATGAAACGTTCTGGCTCGGATGATGCATATTTACTAGATTGATTGATGCAGGTGTCGGCCAGCACAGGCGCAAACCGGGTAGTTCAGTGACCGACCGCCGTAGCACTCAACTAGGACGGGAGCAACTCCCGCGAGTTGCCCGTTTGAGTTGACAGCAGCGTCTGGCCCATGCCTTGCTTCGGTGCTTCATTACAACATAAATTAGCATGGCGGCCGCCAATGCGATGTGCTACTATGAGTTGTTGCATCGTTTTGTAGGGCGGCGGGTCGGTGGCAAGGTCACTTGAAAATTGGGCAGCAGCGTGCCTGGGGATCGATCGGAAGGGCAGTAAGGTCTTCCGGCGTCAGCGATTCACAATTTTTCTCGCTCTCATTGACGAGGTGCTTGCAAAGCAGGGAATTTGCCGGATCCTCGATATCGGAGGAGAGGTTGATTATTGGTCGATCGTTTCCGACCTGATCGGAGATCGTAATATTCATGTCACAATGGTCAACCTGACGCAGGTTGCGATCGATTCGCCAAGGTTTTCATCCATTGCAGGCGACGCTCGCGAACTCAGCTCGCTGGCTGACTTGAGCTTTGATCTCGTTCATTCGAATTCCGTGATCGAGCATGTCGGCCGCTGGAACGATATGCAGGCCATGGCACGGGAAGTGCGGCGGCTGGCGCCTGCTTACTATGTGCAAACGCCGTATTTCTGGTTTCCGATCGAGCCGCATTGTTCGACGGCGTTCTTTCATTGGTTGCCGGAGCCAGTGCGATTGTCGATGCTGCTTCGCAAGCGGCGTGGACATTGGGGTATGGCGCCTGATGTAAGCACCGCAATCGGCCAGATACAAAGCGCCGTTTTGCTCGACGTCAGGACCATGTCAGCATTGTTCCCTGACGCAGTAATTCGACGCGAAAAGGTGGTCGGCCTGACGAAGTCGCTGATTGCGATTCGCAGAACGTTGAATATGCATGCCGGCCGCTCCGATGGCGATGCGTTTGAGGATGGCTTCAGCCGGCAGGTGCAAGTCGCCGCTAAATCGGCAGCGTTGACGACGGCCTAGGGCAGCCGGCTAGCATTTGCCCTTGGAAGATGAAGCATTTGAGTTGCTGCTAGCCTCCAAGTCGATCAGACTTCGAACGCCGCCAAGCCTCTGCAGGACTTCAGGCGGCTCGGCGTCAGCTAACCAACTCGAGTTTTCTTGAAATCCTTCCAACCGCCCTAGTTCTTGGAAACCGCGAAAGCTTCAGGTGTTGAGAAGGCTATCATTAACGGCTCAGGGGTCAGTGCCGGCGTTCAAACCGATCATTGAGGAGGTGTGACACGGCTATTACAGGTTGCGGTCTCGACCGCATGACCGGGACTTCGCCGTATTACGGATGCTCAGCGGGGATGCACCAGGTATCTATATCGATGGCGGCGCGAACCTGGGCCAGTCCATTCAGTCGATCCGCCTATTTCGGCCAACAGCGGAGATTGTTGCCTTTGAGCCAAACCCAGGTCTGGCGGCTAGAATAACGCGCCGTTATTCGGATGATCCACGCCTACGAGTTCTGCCCGTCGCGCTCGGTGACGAGGAAGGGGAATTGAATTTATTCATCCCGTTATACCGCGGAATCGAATTTGATGCATTGGCTTCAATCGATCGTAACGCCGCCTTGGAGTGGATTAACACCAGCAGGATGATGTTCTTTGACGCCACCAAGCTTTCAGAACGGAAGATATGCTGCCCTGTGACTACCATCGACATGCAGCAACTCGATCCCATTTTCATCAAGCTTGACCTGCAAGGTGCCGAATATCGGGCTCTGAAGGGGGCGGTATTGACGTTGACGCGATGCGAGCCAATTCTGATGATTTAGGATTATCATGGAGATCCAAGGTGTGATGTGCTGCTTTCATCCCTTGGATGCGACGAATATTACTTCGATGGGACAGCCCTTGTGCATGGCCGCGCTCCAGGCACAAATGCCTTTCTCATTACTAAAGGCCGAGCTAAGGTCGAAGGTTTGGACAAATCGTTACGAATGACAACGACTTGATATTGCGAGACCATATTATCCGCTGGCGGGTCGAACCTGCGGAGGCTACATGGAGGTCAAGCATGCTTTGTTTGGACTGGGGCAACCTTCAGCCTGCGAGCCAACGCACCCTTGTTTGCTTTACACCGGGCGCTTCGCGCGTGCCGGCCATTATAAATTGCGTGGTAAGGTGGTCGCGCAGCGTTCCAAATGTAAAACGGTCTAGTAGCCGCGTGCGAGGACCAAGCAATCCGACCCTGACGCCACGCTGCACGGTAAGACCGGCCTGATTCATGAGAGCAAGCGCTGAGCTCCGCACAAAGAAGCGCAAATGTGTCCGGTCAAGTATGCCGGCATCCTGGTAATCGAATCGGCCAAACAGCAGAAGTGGTACTGAAACCGAACGATGAGCGATATTTGGGCAAGAGAAGATTACAGTCCCGCCGTCCGCCATTCGTTCCGTTAGCTGCCGAAGCACCTCGTCTGGTCGGACAAGATGCTCGAGCACGTCGAGAACGAGGACGAGATCGGGGCTAACAATGTCAGGTAGTGTGCTGTTGAGATCCACTATGTGTGTTTCATCAGCGTTTCGTCGAAGCTCATTAAGGTTCGCCGCGTTGCCTTCGAGCGCAATCGTATGGGATTCGGGGTAACGCGACTTCAACCAAGCCAACGTGCAACCGGCGCCCGCGCCTACGTCCAAGATACATGTTGCGGTAGGCGGCAGAAGCGGTGAGATGTCTTTGCGAACGTGTCGATAGTATGATGTATCCATGTCCTACCTGAATTGGTTAATTAGCAATCCAGCTTCCCGCAGTGCGCGCAACTGGAGCGACTTGTGCTTGTCCTGCAAATTACCTCGCGCTTGACCGTATTAAGTGGTCCGTGCGTACAGCATGGGACCACCTTTTGCAACGGCGGTTTGGCTGTGCAATTTAGAGAGTTCCCCGAGATTCACGCGCAAAGCGGCAAAAATTCCAATGAGAATCCAAGTGCAGCCCCAAAAATGAACCGTAAAGCCAACATATAAGTAGAGAAAAACTATTATTCCCAGTATTCGACCGAGATTTCCGTCCGCTTCAGTCAATCGGCCCATCTGCCGCACCGGGCGAATGCAAGCCGTGAGCAGCACCAACGCGAACAGAAGCGCCGCAGGAATGCCAAAGTTAGCCGAGGAACACAGCCAAAACGAATCTATAGTATTGACAGCACCGAATTTCTCGGCCCAATCGCTTTCAAAACCAAGCCCAAACAAAGGGTTTGCTAACACAAGCGGACCAACAAGGCTCCAAATGTACATGCGATAAAAGCCGTCAACTGGGTTCGAAGTGGCGTGCTGTATCAGGAACGAAATCGGTGCAGGATGCACGCAGAACAGTGCTGCAAGCAACAAACCTCCAGCCCCCACCAACAGCTGCCATCGCCAGCGGAAGCTGACCATGAGGCGATGGTAGGCGAGGCACAAGCACCCAAGTGCAAATCCCGAGATTGGTGCGGAGGAATCAGCCGCAAGCAGACCGACCGTACAAGCACCTCCCAATGTGACGCGCTCCACTCCCCGCATTAATGCCAAGGCCAGAAGGCCGCCGAAAGCGCAGACAGTTCCAAGCAGAATTGGATGCTCCTGCATGCCGGGCGCTCGCATAAATCCATGTCGATAGTCTAAATTCCAGACCTGATTATATCCGGTGACGGAATCAACCAGATCCTGAATATAAGCGTGACCGGTAAGAACGTCGAGCACGGAAAGAACGCCGTCTGCTGCGACAACGTAGACTAAAAATCGCGCAACCGCAACCGCACCGCCAGGGAGGTTGACGCTCGATCGGATTAAGAAGTATCCACCACAGAGTTCAAGGATCATGACGCCTGATCCAACGATTGCGCGATCAATTCCCCGCGTTATGCAGATCGACATGAACATCCAAAAGGACGCCGCCAGAACCATCGCATCGCATGGGCAGAATTGAAGTGCTCGGCTGGAAAATTTTCGTGCCAGGCGAGTGAAGATTATCGGCAATGATGCAAGGAGAACGATGCGTGGAGCGGTCAAAAGCAATCCCGCCGGCCGGATGTTCAGTCCCTGCGGCAGCATCGTCGCGAGCACCAGCAACATTGGTAGTAATGGTAACCGAAACGCGGGCGCTGTGACAGATTTGGAGGTAAGGCGGCCGGCAGATCGTATAATGGCGTCAGTGGACATAGGAGTTCTTTAAGGCTGCATCAGAAGGCGCTGCGCCCATCACGCGGACAATTTGGAACGTTGAATGTGTTAGAACGTCGCGCATGATCGACGGCAGAATTTCAAATCGCCCAGCCGCCAGAGGGAGTCGAAGCCGTATGGGTGCACGGCACCCGCATCTGCCCCATGACTTGACACGATTCAGCCGGTGCTCGGGCGGCCAGTCTCCCCATCTTCTACGAGCTCGCAATCATTCGAAATCGAATGAGGCGGGTTGAGTAGCTTCGTTGGTGGCACTGCGACTCGGGAGACGCGTGCGTTCGGATCTCGGAGGGCGTAGTCTCAAAATGTAACACTCCGGCACGGGGTTGGAACCTAACGGCGCAACGGGACGCTGATTGCAGTGTATGTCTACTTTGCAGCAGACAGTATGTCATCTCATCTTTTTGCGATGATGGTGCATGGTTCGGGGGAGAAAGACGCTAGTCCTCACATTGTTCATTGACAATCGTACTCCGATGAAGAAACGTGGCGAAATGCATAGGCGGCGGCGGATACCACGGCCTGGATCGCTGGCATCGCCCTATTTGGTTGATGATGATGTGAAGGATTTGGTGGAAACGATAGAAGGGCGGGATGAGATTTGGCCCGGCGAAACGCGGCAATCTCGCATTGAGTCCTTTGCGGCGCCCGGGTTAGGCGCGATGGTTGCCCTGCGCGGCCAAGCCAAATATCCAGTCTCACTAGCCCGGAGTGGCGATTTGGCTGGGCAAAACAGCAGGCATACGTTGCCACGGCGAGCGCGTACGGGCCCCGCACCGACAATTGTGGTGTATCACAATCTATCTGCTGCGAAGAGCCCGTGGACAGACCAGATCAGCGTCAACACCGATCCCGACGTTTTCCGGCGGCATGTGCGGTATTTCGCCAGGAATTTTGACTTGATAGCGCCCGGCGACCTCACCCGCGGGAATTTGCCCAAGCGGCCTCTCCTCATCACGTTTGACGATGTATACAAATCGGTCATCGATGTCGGTGGTCCAGTCCTGCGCGAAGTCAACGCTCAGTCGATTTGGTTCATAAACCCTCATAGCGTTGCAGGCGAAGCGCTTCCGCTGGATAATTTGTTGTCTTTAGCGGTCGTTGAACTCGGTGGCAGGGAGGTCGCTGCATTGTTGGGCGCGCCGCATGGCACGAAATCGTCGGCGGCTGAGCTTATTTTGGCCCACCTTCCTACTTTGACATATGCACAAACCAAAGACCTGAAAATGCAACTTTGCCAACGATTGGGCGCAAAAGAGAGGGACCTGCGGCGTCAATCCCAAATGTTTATTGAGGGTGCAGACCTCCTGCAGCTGCGAAATTTCGGTATGGCGGCCGGGAACCACTCATTGACCCACACTTTTTTTCGCGCATTGTCGCAGCAGGAGCTGGACACGGAAATCCGCGGCAGCCGAGAGATGCTGCGGCAGCTGACGGGGCAGGCAGTGAAGTACCTGGCAATACCCTACGGTCACGAGGCGGATGCGACGGAAGACGCGCTCAACGTGGCGCGCTCAAGCGGCCACACTGCGATATTCCTGGCGCATGGACGCAGCAACAACCGCATGCTGGCCGAAGATATTTACGACCGCATAGCTCCCGGCAACGTGCGCCCTGAACTGTTACCCGTATCAATCCACCTTTTGCCGTGGTTGCGCACCATACGGGATCGGTTTCATTGAGTTCCATTTGCCGTCGTCGCTC
>Ga0116228_10004971_pt1 | contig 11822 bp, 12 predicted proteins | sample S1TSphfallax_2_FD_89694 | JGI IMG/M metagenome (GOLD analysis project Ga0116228, IMG submission 89694) | Host-associated microbial communities from peat moss isolated from Minnesota, USA - S1T2_Fc - Sphagnum fallax MG | ecosystem: Host-associated > Plants > Peat moss > Unclassified | place...
GTCGCGGGCGCGGCCGCCTTCGGGCTCTATCTGATGTCGGCGCCGGCAATCAAGCGCCTTCCCGCGACGGACATGCGGGCGCTCGACCCGCCCGCGAGCGTCGCGGTTGCCGGTCTCGACCGGCGTTTGGCGTCAGCCGAGTATGCCGTCGAGACGCGGACCCCAGGCCCGTTCGAGGAGTCGACGCCGCAGCAGCTCGCAGCGCGCATTCCCACCTGGGTGGGCCTGATCGTCCTCTTAGCGGCCGCCTGCGCTGCGCTGCGCTGCGCCGGCGCGGCGCCGAGCCGGCGCGAGGACCTGCAAACCTTTCAGGTTCCGGGGCCGTCATAGCGAAACGGTGACGAAGGCCGTTCGCCACCGTCAAAGGAGATTACATTTTGGCAAACACGCAGGTCGACACGATCGTCATCGGCGCGGGTCCCGGCGGGTATCACGCCGCAATCCGGCTCGGGCAGCTGGGCAAGAAGGTCGTCTGCTTCGACCGCGACGAGGTCGGGGGCGTCTGCCTGAATTGGGGCTGCATCCCGACCAAGGCGCTGCTGCACGTCGGCGAGGTGGCCCGCCACATCCGCGAGGCCGGCAAGATCGGGCTCGTCGTGGCCGCACCCGAAGTGGATCGCGAGGGCGTTGTCAAGTTTACGGATTCCGTCGTGAAGGCCAACGTCGGCGGCGTCAACCAGCTCTTCAAAGCCAATAACGTCGAATTCGCGTACGGCGAAGCATCGTTCACCGGTCCCAAGACGGTCGCGCTCAAGAAGCGCGATGGCTCGACCGAGACCTACGACGCCAAGGACGCCGTCGTCATCGCAACCGGTAGCGCACCGGTCGACGTTTCGGTCTGGCCCCGCGACGGCGAGACGATCATCAACTCCGACGATGCCGTGCGGCTGAACAAGATTCCGAAAACGTTGCTCGTGATCGGCGGCGGCGTTATCGGGTTAGAATTCGCGACCGTATATACGCGCATGGGCGCCAAGGTGCTGGTCGTCGAGATGCTGCCGCAAGTGCTGACCGGCTCGGATCTCGAGATCTCAAAGACGATGGCGCGCATCCTCAAAAAACAGGGGATCGAAATCGCGCTCGGCACGAAAGTGGTCTCACTCGAAAAGGGCGGCGCGGGCGTCAAGGCCGTGATCAACGGCGAGTACACGAACGGCAAGGACGAAGCGCGCGAGTTCGAAGTCGCGCTGGTCGCCGTCGGGCGGCGCCCGGTCACGAACAACCTCGATTTGGCCGCGGCGGGATTGGCGGTCAACGAGCGCGGGTTCATCGACGTCGACGCGCAGCGGCGCACGAAGGTCGACGGCATCTTCGCGATCGGCGACGTCACGGGCGCACCGCTGCTCGCGCACAAGGCGATGAAAGAAGGCACGGTCGCGGCCGAAGTGATCGCGGGCGACGCGGCCTCGGCGTACGATCCGGTCGCCGTGCCGAACTGCGTCTACACCGATCCCGAAGTCGCCACGGTCGGCCTTTCCGAAGAGGAAGCCAAGGCCGCCGGCTACGAGCTGCGCATCGGGCGGTTCCCGCTTCTCGCCAGCGGCCGCGCGCGCACGATGAACGAGTCCGACGGTCTGATCAAACTGATCGGCGACGCGAAGACCGATTTGCTGCTCGGGATGCACATCATCGCGCCGCAGGCGGAATCGCTGATCGGCGAAGGCGTGATCGCACTCGAGATGGGCGCAACGCTCGAGGACATCGGCCTCTCGATCCACCCGCACCCGACCTTGACGGAATCGATCATGGACGCCGCGGAAGCCGCGCACGGCAAGGCGATCCACATCGTCAACCCCAAGCCGAAGGTGCCGGCTGCCGTTTAAGGGCGCGTCGAAGCCGGCGGTCCTGCTCGACCTCGGGCGCCGCCCGTACCGGGAAGTGCTCGCGCTGCAACGCGAGATCCACGCGGCGGTCGCGGCCGGCGAGCGCGACGACACGTGGATCGTGGTCGAACACGATCCCGTCGTCACGCTCGGCCGCAACGCCAAGCGCGATAACCTCCTCGCGAGCGAAGCGACGCTCGAGGCGCGCGGCATCGACGTCGTGGAAATCGAACGTGGCGGCGACGCGACCTATCACGGACCAGGCCAACTCGTCGTCTATCCGATCCTGCGGCTCGCGCGCTTCCGGGAAGTTGTGCCGCTGGTATCCGCGCTCGAACGCGCGGTGATCGCCGCGCTTAGCGATTTCGGAATCACAGCCGGCGGACGCAAGGAACATCGCGGCGTGTACGTCGGCGAGGCGGCGATTTGCGCGATCGGCCTGGCCGTCAAACGCATGACGTCGCTGCACGGTCTGGCGCTGAACGTGTCGACCGAACTCAACTACGACCGCCTGATCGTCCCGTGCGGAACGCCGCAATTCGGGATCACGTCGCTCGAACGCGAACTCGGAAGGCCAGTGACGCTGGGCGAGGCGCGCGCGACTTTGCTGGCCTCGCTCGCCGCCGAATTCGAGATCGAATTCCCGGCCGCCGCCGCGTCGTGAAGCGAACGTTAGCGACGGTTTGCGCGCAGTCGCTTACCGCGTGTGCGCTTGCGCTCACCGTTTGTATGCTGGCGCTCACCGCTTGCTCGAACCGCGCGCCGGGCACCGTTGCGCCGGCCGAACCAAGCCGCGCGCCCGATGCCGCCTTGCAACGGACGTGCGTCGCGGCGCTCGAGCGTTCCCTCTCGACGCAGCACACCGCACGTATGGACGCATTTCTTTCGCAAACGCTTACCGGGCTCGTCTATTGCGAAAGCCGTGCCGGCCTCGCGCATTTGCCGCCGCACGACGTCGCGAACTGGCTGCAGCATGCGACCGGGCGCGCTCGCCCCGGCGTCGCGGTTCCCACGACGCCGGCGTTCCTGGGCCGGCCGCCACAAACGAGCGACGAGCGGGCGACGTATCAGCGCGACTGCATGGCCTGGGCGCAGCGTTACTTACCGGCCCGCATCGTGAACGCGGGTGACGATCCCGATACCGCGGCCGCCGACACCTTCGACGCGATCGAAGAGTGTGACGGCACCGCCGGCTTCGCGACGATTCCGCGAGACATTTTCATTCAAATCCTGAAATCGAAGCGCCTGAGCTAGTCGAAGGCTGAGCTAGTCGAAGGCTGAGCTAGTCGAAGGCTGAGCTGAGTCGAAGTCTGAGCTGAGCAAAGTCTGAGCTCCGTCGAAGACTGAGCTCCGTCGAAGACTGAGGACGAACTCGGATCTGCGGGCTCGAGCATCGCCACGAGCCCGGGAAGCCGACGGTGGTAATCCCGTCGCTGGTGGCGAATACGACCCGCGTGATCGATCTGACCGACCCGGGCCACGCGGCGGCGCCCCGGCGCAAGCCCGAGTGGCTCAAAGTGCGCTTGGCGCACGGGGAAAACTACGAACGCCTCAAGCGCGACGTGAAGGCGCTTGATCTGCACACGGTCTGCCAAGAGGCGATGTGCCCGAACATCGGCGAGTGCTGGGGTGCGGGCACGGCCACGATCATGATCCTGGGCGACACCTGCACCCGCGGGTGCCGCTTCTGCAACGTCAAGACCGGCAGCCCGCGCGGTGAGGTCGACTGGCTCGAACCCAAGCGGGTCGCCGAAGCCGTGCGCGACCTCGGCTGGAAGTATTTGGTGCTGACGGCTGTCGACCGCGACGACCTTGCCGACGGCGGCGCGGCGATCTTCGCGAGCACCGTGCGCTCGATCCACAAGCTCTCGCCGGAAGCCAAAGTCGAGTGCTTGACCGGCGACTTCGCAGGCGACCTCGCCGCGCTCGACGTCGTGCTCGACGCGCAGCCCGAAGTGCTGGCCCACAACCTGGAAACGGTCGCTCGTCTGCAGTCGAGCGTCCGCGACAAGCGCGCGAACTTCGCGCAGTCGCTGGCCGTTCTCGATCGCGCGAAGCGTAGCGCCAAGGTCCGCTTCACCAAGACGTCGCTGATGCTCGGCTTGGGCGAGACCGAAACGGAAATCGCCGAGGCGATGGACGCGGCGCGCGCGATCGGCGTCGATATCTTCACGATGGGTCAGTACCTGCAGCCGACCAAACGTCACCTCGACGTCGTCGAGTTCGTGACGCCCGAAAAGTTTGAACGACTACGCCGCGTCGGCGTCGCCAAGGGCTTCCGGCAGGTCGTGAGTAGCCCGCTCTCGCGCAGTTCCTATCACGCCGAGCAAGCGTTTCAGTAAACGCCCACTGGGTCGCGGCGAAACCGCGGCGGCCCGCTCGCGGTCGACGTTTCGGTGGGAACGATGATCGCCGGCGACGAGGACGGCCTCCCGCTCGAGCGGCGCCGCTTGGCCGTGGCGGTTATCGCGATTGGGACCGTCATGGCCGTCCTCGACGGCTCGATCACCAACGTAGCGCTGCCCACGATCTCGCGCGAGTTGCACGCTGACGCCGCCAGCTCGATCTGGGTCGTCAACGCGTATCAAGTGATCGTGACGATGTCGATCTTGCCGTTTTCGTCGCTCGGCGACGCGGTCGGCTACCGCCGGGTCTACGCCGCCGGCATCGCGCTCTTCACCGTCGGCTCGCTGCTCTGCGCGCTCTCGACGTCGCTCTTGTTGTTGGTGCTCGCGCGCGTCGTGCAAGCCGTCGGCGGCGCGGCGATCATGAGCATCGCGCCCGCACTCCTGCGCACGGTCTTCCCGGCGCGCATGCTCGGCGTCGCCGTCGGCATCAGTGCCCTCACCGTAGCCGCGAGTTCGGCGGCGGGGCCCACGATCGGCGGCTCGATCCTCGCGATCGCGCGTTGGCCGTGGCTCTTCGCGGTCAACGTTCCGATCGGCATCTTCGACGTCGTCTTCGCCCTGCTCGCGCTGCCGCTCTCACGCGGCAGCGGGCGGCGAGTCGACGTGACGAGCGCGCTGCTTTCGGGACCGGCGCTGGCGCTGTTCGTCCTCGGGCTCGACGGTATCGCCCGCCACTTGCCGGTCGCCATCGTCGTCACGATGATGACGGCGTCCCTCGGATTGGCAATCGCGTTCGTGCGGCGTCAAGGCTCACTCGAGGTCCCGATGTTGCCGATCGACCTGTTCCGTATTCCGCGCTTTTCCCTGGCCACGAGCACGTCGCTGCTCTCGTTTATCGCGCAGGGTCTGGCCTTCGTCTCGCTGCCGTTCCTGTTCCAAGGCGCGTTCGGGTACAGCGCGTTCTCTTCGGGGTTGCTGTTCACGCCGTGGCCGCTCTCGATCGCCGTCGTGGCGCCAATCGCGGGCAGGCTGGCGGACCGCTTCTCCGCGCCCGCGCTCTCGACGGCGGGGCTGGGCGTCTTCGCGCTGGGGCTCGCGACGCTCGCGACCTTGCCGGGGCATCCGTCGCCCGCCGACATCATGTGGCGCGCGGTTCTGTGCGGCATCGGATTCGGTTTCTTCCAATCGCCGAACAATCGGGAGATCCTGGGGTCGGCGCCCCGCGAGCGCAGCGGCGGCGCTTCGGGCGTCTTGGCCACGGCGCGGCTCTCGGGGCAATCGGTCGGCGCGGCGGTCGTTGCGCTCGTGCTGGGCACCTCGGTGGCGGCCGGGATGAGCGGGGCCGATCCGGCGCTCGCCGGCCCAGCACGCGAGGCGCTGTGGCTCGCGTCGGGCGCGGCAGGCTTGGCGCTGGCGGTGAGCGCGCTGCGCCTGCGCGGGGCCCGGCCGCAAGCGGCCGCCCGTGTGTGAGCGGGATTACTTCGGCACGCCGCGCGACTGTCCGCACGAGCGTTCGTAGGGCGCTTAACCGAACACCTACACATGCTCCGCCAACATTCCGCTGACGATCGAGTCGACGCCACGTATTTACGCGCGGCCCTCGAACAAATCGTGCGTCACCCGAGTACGGCGGTCGTTTGTATTTTGGGCGAGCGATCGCTGCGTTTCAGCGAGCTTGCGGACGAGCTGAGCTCGATTACGCCCGATGCGATCAACTCGAGCTTGCGCGAACTGGACCGAGAGGGCCTCATCGCGCGCCGCGTCGACCCCGGACCGCCGCTACGCGTCCTCTACGAATTGACTCCAGCCGGCGAGGCCCTCCGCCCGGCCATCGGCGCGCTGGTCGATTGGACGCAGCGCGAAACCTAACCGGCCGCTAAGCGTACACGCCGCGGATGTTCATCGATTGAACGACGCGGGTGATCGCGACCATGTACGCGGCCGTTCGTAACGGCACGCCGCGCAGCTGCGCCAAATCCGACACTTTGGTAAAGTTCTCGAGCATCACGTCGGCCAGGCGCTCGTTGACTTCGGACTCTTTCCAAAAGTAGCCGGCGCGATCTTGCGCCCATTCGAAGTACGAAACGGTTACGCCGCCGGCGTTGGCGACGATGTCGGGGATCACGACGATGCCGCGCGAGTTGAAGATCCGGTCGGCGTCCGGCGTCGTCGGGCCGTTGGACCCTTCGACGATCAGCTTGGCGGACACGCGCGCGGCGTTGTCCAGCGTGAGCACTTTTTCGAGCGCGGCCGGCACGAGCACGTCGCAGGGCAACTCGAGCAAAGCCTCATTGGTGATGTGCTCGCCGCCCCGGTAGCCGTCGAGCGAATGGTGCTCCTGGGCGTACGCGAGCGCGCTCGCCACGTCGATGCCGGCGGCATTGTAATAACCGCCGGTAACGTCGGAAATCGCCGCGATCGTGCACCCGGCGTCCGAGAACATCTGCGCGGCCACCGAGCCGACGTTGCCGAAGCCCTGGATCACGATCGACGCTTCGCGGGGCTCGATCCCCATGCGGCGCATCTGGGCTAGCGCGACCAGCGACACGCCTCGCCCGGTGGCTTCGACTCGGCCGCGCGAGCCGCCGATCTCGAGCGGCTTGCCGGTCACCACGCCGGGAACGTGCTGCCGCGCGTGCATCGAATAGGTGTCCATAAACCAAGCCATGATCTGAGGCGTCGTGCCAACGTCGGGCGCCGGGACGTCCTTGTCCGGACCGACCACTTCGACCAATTCGGCCGCGTAGCGCCGCGTGATCCGCTCGAGCTCGCGACTGGAGAGCGAACTCGGGTCGCAGGTGACGCCGCCCTTGCCGCCGCCGAAGGGCAGGTCGACGACCGCGCACTTCCAGGTCATCCAGAACGCCAGTGCCGTCACCTCGTCGAGCGTCACGCCGGGGTGAAAGCGGATGCCGCCCTTGGCCGGCCCACGGGCGAAGTTGTACTGGACCCGGTACCCGGTGAAAACCTCGAGCTCGCCGTTATCCCGCTGAAACGGGATCGAGAAGATGATCTGCCGTGACGGCTTGGTCAGCAACCGGCGAACCCCCGGCTCGAGATCGAGCAGGGTGGCGGCTTCGTTGAAATACGAAATCGCATCTCCGAAAACCGAAACTTCGTGGACGGCGGTCATCATAGCTGACGCGGTATCTCCCATGGCTAGCACTCCGTTTTCACGTTACGGAAACGCCCTCGTTTCCCCTACAAATGGACAGCAGAAGCGCCTCACATTTGTCCATATGTAGCAAAGTCTCCGAGGCAACGCTTTAGGCCGCGTACGGGTAGTTGGCTGCCACGAGCCGGTCCGCGACCACTCCGCCGCGCTTGTCCATCATCGCCGTTACGCTCGGACGGGGGAACGGCCCTACGGTCAGCCGTTTGGAACGGCCTTACGGTCAGACGTTGAAGCGGAAGTTGACGACGTCGCCCTCGGCCATCACGTACTCCTTGCCTTCGCTGCGCAACAGGCCGGCGGCCTTGATGGCCTCCATCGTGCGTAGCCGGGCGTAGTCCTCGTACGAGACGATCTCGGCCCGGATGAAGCCGCGCTCGATGTCCGAGTGGATCTTGCCCGCCGCTTGGGGCGCCTTGGTCCCCTTGTCGATCGTCCAGGCGCGAACTTCTTTCTCGCCGGCGGTCAGGAACGTCATCAGGCCCAGCATGTCGTAGGCATGCAAAATCAGCTGGTCCAAGCCGCTGGTCGCGATCCCCAGCTCCTCGCGAAAGGTCTGGGCCTCGTCCTCGGTGAGGCCGGCGAGCTCGGACTCGATCTTGCCGCAGAAGGCGAGGGCCTGGCTTCCCTCCTGGCCGGCGAGGTCAAACACCGCGCGCGCCAGCGGCCCGGGAGCGCCGATCTGGGCCTCGTCGACGTTAGCGACGTAGAGCAGGGGCTTCGCGGTTAGCAAGAACGACTCGCGGGCGAGCTCGCGCTCGAGGGATGCGGACTCGAACGAGCGCGCCGGCCGGCCCTCTTCAAGCGCGGCACGCAACCGTTTGCCGGCCTCGAACGTGGGGGCGAGCTTGGCGTTGACCCGGGCTTCGCGCTCCAGCTTGTCGAGGCGTTTGGCGAGCGTGGCAAGGTCGGCCAGGGCCATCTCGATGTTGATGATCTCGATGTCGCGCAGCGGATCGGGGCCGCCCTCCACGTGGGTAACGTCGTCGTCGACGAAGGCGCGCACGACCATCGCCACGGCGTCGGTTTCGCGAATATGGCTCAAGAACGCGTTCCCGAGGCCCGCGCCCGAACTCGCGCCGCGCACGAGGCCGGCGATATCCACGAAGCGCATCGACGCGTTGACGATGCGCTGCGACGAGACGATTTCGGCCAGAACCTTCAGGCGCTCGTCCGGAACGGGCACCTCACCGATGTTCGGTTCGATCGTCGCGAAGGGGTAATTCGCCGCCAGGGCTTGAGCCGAACGGGTAAGGGCGTTGAAAATCGTCGACTTGCCCACGTTGGGCAGGCCGACGATACCACAAGATAATGCCATGAAACGACCGTGCCCGTTCGCTTGGGGCAAGGATTCGTCCTGGACACGTAGGATTTTGAGTGATGCGCCAAATGAAGGTCGACAAGCTCGGCATCGACTTGCTGACCCACGATCCCGTCGTCATTCTCAAGGACCTCGAAGGCAAGCGGTTTCTGCCGATCTTGATCGGCCCGTTCGAAGCAACCGCCATCGCCTTGGCGCTCGAGGGCACCGCCGTTCCCCGTCCGCTATCGCATGACTTGATGCGAACGATGCTCGAGTCGCTGCATGCTTCGCTGGAGCAAATCGTCATCCACGATATAAAGGATTCGACCTTCTTCGCCAAGCTGATCGTCAAGCAGAACGGCGACACGCAGGAGATCGACGCCCGTCCTTCGGACGGTATCGCGCTCGCGCTACGCATGCAAGCGCCGATTTTCGTCTCCGACAAGATCGTGCTCGAAGAAACGGTCGGCGACAAGAAGGCTGAGGCCGAGGAGTCGCAGCGCTTCAAGAAGTTCATCGAAGAGCTCAAGCCCAGCGACTTCAAGGAATAAGCGTGGCACGGGAAACGGCCGAAATCGGGGTCTACGGGGGCTCCGGTTTTTACTCGCTGCTCGAAAACGCGCGCGAAGTGTGGATCGAGACGCCCTACGGCCTCCCGAGCGACCGCGTCGCGCTCGGTGAGATCGCAGGCAAACGCGTGGCCTTCTTGCCGCGCCACGGGAAAGACCATCGCTTCCCTCCTCACCAGATCAATTATCGAGCCAACGCTTGGGCGATGAAGGAGTTGGGCGTCACGCGGATCGTCGCGCCGACCGCGTGCGGGTCGCTCAAGCGCGACGTCGCTCCGGGCGACATGGTCGTGGCCGACCAAGTCGTCGACCGCACGAGCGGCCGCAAGGACACGTTTTACGACGGTCCGGTGACGACGCACGTCAGTTTCGCCGATCCGTATTGCCCGCAGTTGCGGCCGATCGCGATCGACGCGCTGCGGTCGCTCGGCATCACGACGCACGAGACCGGAACGATCGTCGTGATCCAAGGACCGCGCTTCTCGACGCGCGCCGAATCGAAGTGGTTCCAAGACGCGGGCTGGGAAGTGATCAACATGACCCAATATCCCGAATGCTATCTCGCGCGCGAACTCGAGATGTGTTACGTGAACATCTCGCTGATCACCGATTACGACGTGGGTTTGCCTGGCACGCCGCCCGTGACGCACGAAGCCGTGCTCGAGGTGTTTGCTCGCAACAACGAACGCGTGAAGGAAGCGATCTTCAAGATCGTCGCGGCGATGCCGGCCGAACGCTCGTGCGGCTGCGGCAGCGCCCTTTCGGGCGCCCGCTGAAGCGTTCGCGAACGATGCGCAATCTCGGCAAGGTCGATTTCCTCGCCTACCTCCGCGCCTTCGGCCTGCTCGCGCGCAACCCGCAGATCGCGCTCGCGCCGCTACTCGCCGGCGTGATCAACGTGCTCTTGCTGATGCTCTTTCCGGCCGAGATCGGCTCGGGGTTCTTGGGTTCGGCGAATACGGGGCTGGCGCAACTGCTCGCGCAACTGGTGTGGTACACGGGCCTCGGGTTCGCGCTGATCGGCGCGGAAACGGCCTGGCGCCGGGGCCGCGCGCCGTTCGACGACACGTTCGAGGAAGGCAAACGCAAACTCGGCGACATCGCGCTGGCGGCCTTCGGTTTTACGTTCCTGGTCACGCTCGGTTCCGCGCTCGCCGGCATTCTGGGCATCGGCGTCTTGGGCGTGGTGCTCAATCTGTTGGCGACCTACTTCTTCATCTACACGATTCCGGCCGCGGCGATCGGCGGCGTGCCCGGTTTCGGCGCGCTCGAGATCTCGCTGCAACGTGCGCGCGGCACGCCGCTCGCGACGTTGATCGTGACGATCGTCTTCATCGCCGCCTTTACCTACGTTCCCGTGCTGATCGTCGAGGCGCTTACGCCGGTGTTGCTGAGCAACTCCTTTCTCGCGCAAGGCACGGTGATCAATATTCTAGTGGCGGCGATCAAGGCCGTAGTCGCTGCGTACGTCGCGCTCGTACTCGCAAAGGCCTACGACGATGCGTCGTACGGACGGTATCGCTGAGGCAGGTTCTCGAGCGGTGCGCCGAACGCGGCTAAGGCTCGATAGACGCGAGGTGCGTTCTCCGCCGACGGGTCGACCCAGACGTCGAAGTCAACCGTCGCCCTTGGACGCGCGTGGAAAGCCAACGCGTGGGCTCCGACAATCAGATAGCGCGCGTCAGCGTCGTTTAACGCTTGCAACAGATCGGCGAAGTTGGAGTTCAGATTCATCGACGCCTTGCAAAGCAGCCTGTTCGCAGAAGAGCGCCCAGCAATACGCCATCCGCTGCGCCGGCTCGACCGACGCCCAGTATTCGCGATCGAAGGCATCCTGGTCGTCGCCGAGCCGGATCTTCTTCGCCTTCCACGTTCGGAGCCGCTCGAGACGGCGCTCTTCGGGCGTCATTACCATCTGATTCGACAAGTGGAGCGGCTCGCCTCGGCTCAGCCGCGGCGTGCGGGGACCGGTGGCGGCGCTAATTGCACGCGCAGGAAATCAACAACTAAGCCCGCCGAGACATTGGTGTTGGCAAGCTTCTCCGCTTCGCCGACGGCGGCCAGGAGCGCGACGACGGCTTTCGGATCCCGGGGCGGCAGCCGGAGAATACGCGCGCGCTGGTCGGCGGCTAGGAGCGGGACGCCTTCGCCGGCGAGGATCAGCGCGGCCCAGTCGCGCGCGGCGACCCGCACGAGTTCGATCAACTCGCCGACCAGGGCGCGTTTCTCGGCACCGCTCAAGCTACGGTCGTCGAGCCGCAAGAACGAGGCGTCTGCGGGCTCGCCACGCACGGCGTTTGCAAACCACGCATACGACGCGTCGCGGATGCCGAGATCGTCGTCGTCGAGGATCGCGCGCGCGCGCACGATGCTGCCGAGCGCGATTTCGGAGGCAAATGCGGCGCGCTCGGGCGCGACGCCGCTCGCGAGCAAGACACGTTCCACATCGGGACGCGGCAGCGGTCCGAATGCGAGTTCGATGAAGCGTGAGCGAATCGTCGCGAGCAGCGAGCCCGGCGCGTTCGTCGTTAGGATCACGACCACGCCCGAGGGCGGCTCCTCGAAGAACTTGAGAAGCGCATTTGCCGCTTCGTGCGTCGCAAACGA
>Ga0116228_10004972_pt1 | contig 11822 bp, 14 predicted proteins | sample S1TSphfallax_2_FD_89694 | JGI IMG/M metagenome (GOLD analysis project Ga0116228, IMG submission 89694) | Host-associated microbial communities from peat moss isolated from Minnesota, USA - S1T2_Fc - Sphagnum fallax MG | ecosystem: Host-associated > Plants > Peat moss > Unclassified | place...
AGACCGTCTGCCATTTTTCAAGGCAACATTCAATATCTTCTTAAGGTTTCTAGGATTGGATTAGGGTTTTCCTTCCTTAGGTTTCTAGGATTAGGGTTAGGATTAGGGTTGAATAAGATGGACCTTGTATATGTATGTATGTTTCAAGTATTATACAAAATTTTATACTATACATAGGTTTTACGTATATGTATGTATCTCGTATAATATTTTGTATGGTATTAAGTACATGATTGCATACCAAACTTTCGTATGAAGGTCTTGATAATGTATTTGCGCTTCCCAATCTTCAAACTCCTTTCAAATTCTACCAAGTTATATTTGCTCCACTTCAAAAATTTGTTTTCATGTCTTCTCAATGTAAACTTTTGTCATAACAACTTTGCGAAGCTACACCACTCACATATGACCTTGAATCCTTTTGAAATTTTGCTAAAACATGTAAAGCTATGTCTACTACTCTCTCAAAATTTCAGCACATTTGACTTTATAAAATGAGAGGTCTTGCTACTTCCTTGAAGTCATCTCAAACTGGGACCTGAACACAAAATGACTTACAATTTGCTTTTAACAACTCCAAACTCCTTGAGATTTTGAGAGACACATAAGATATATGTCTTCTATCTTTGTTCAAAATTTCAGCTCTATTGGTGACAACCACAAAGAGTTATCACTCTCAAAAGAAACTGACTTCAAAAACTGAGGCTGAAACTTTAGATACTTGAATCTCTCTCAATATGAAATTTTTCTCACATATATAGTCATTTATTATCTATAAGATCCCAAAGCTGCAAATCTAAAAAAGCTCAAACAAAGGAAATATGACCAAAAAACTAAATTTAATACAGAATCTTCAAAAACTCATAACTCTCACAAAACACATATTTTTCTTCTGAAATTTTGAAAATAGAAGCGTCTTATAGTCTTCTACAATCTCTCCAAGTTTCACTCCAACATGTTTTCATAGTAGATTTAGATCTATATTTAAAGATTTGACTTCCATAACCTTTGATATGTGGATCTCCTTTCACCTCTTTCTTTTCTTTTCTTTCTCTTCATTTCTTTCCTTTCTTTATTTCTCTTTTACACTTGACAAACTCCTATGATATTACTAGAGACTCTCAAGCTCTAATTCTATAGACTTTCTAGCTCTAGATCTCTTCCAACCTTCTCATCAAACAACCTAAGCTCTGATACCATGTTAACAAATAGGAGATCTACTCAAGTGCAAACATAGAACTTTATTGAAAGGAAACTATAACACAATGCTCAAACACAAAACATAACATCAAGAACTCCTCAAGGTTCTTGTCACATGAAATACACAAACTTGTGTAATGAAGAAAATAGAAACAAACCATCGACACCAAGGTATTAACTACAAGACTAAACCACAAATAACCAAACTAATATAAGTAAAGAAAGTAAATCAACCTTGTGAAAGTAACCTAGTTACTTTCCTATTCCAGTAACTAATGAAACCTAACTAGTTGAGCTTGAATTCTCAACATCCTAATCATGTAACCATTGTTAAACATGATATTAACAACTTGCTTATTGCATGTTTTATTGAACATGTTGAAGAGCCTATTTGGCTATCACCTATAATTGTAGTGCCTAAGAAAAATGGAAAATTAAAAATTTGTGTGGATTTTAGAAAGTTGAACGCTACCACCAAGAAATATCCATACTCATTACCTTTTATTGATGATGTTATTAATACTATAGCTAGACGCGAGGTTTATACATTTTTAAATGGTTTTTATGGATACTATCATATTTTCATAGCATAAGAGGACCGGTATGAGGCCACCTTTGTTGTTGTTTAGGGGGCTTTTGTATGGGTTGTGATGCGTTTTGGGTTCAAAAATGGACCACAAACCCATCAAAGGGCAATCACCAAAGCTTTTGTGAGTAGATTGATGTATTCATGAAGATATTTTAGCTGATTTTACTATTTTTAGTGACCTATCCACCCATTTCAAAAGACTCAAAAAATGTTTCGAAAATGGAGATAGTATGGCATTAGTTTGAATCTATAAAAAAATGCATTTATGGTCTATTCTAGAACTATCTTGGGATTCATAGTCTCCAAAGAGGGGAAGACATGATCCTAAGAAAATAGAGGCTTTAATCAAGATGCCAATACCCAAAACATTTCAAGAAATCCAAGTGTTTAATGGAATGGCATGATTTTACAAATGTTGAACATTAAAATTTTTGTTTCTATTATGGCACCAATTACCAAGTTACTTAAAAACACAAAAGTATTCGAACGGGTTGTTGAATGTTAAATCGCTTGTGGAGACATTAAAAACTAATACATTCAAGTTCCTATACTTATCAATCCTAGCCGAGAATTAGAATTTCATGTTCACACTAATGCATTTCAATTTGTTGAACTTATTGAAGGAACCATCAACCAACAAGTTGTAAAAGACCAAAAGAACTTAGAGCTTTGAGTTAACATTTTGAAGATGAAATTTATTTTTCAAGGGTGGAGGTTGTTCCCAAATTTAATAACACGTGACCTAACAAGTTATAGATTTATGTAGGTTGTTATATTTAACATGTGATTTAATTAGCCTAACATGTGGCATTAACCTAATTAGTTTATAGAACATGATAGGGAACATTATACTAGGTTTGTAGACAAGTTCATAGGTTTTTAATCAACCAATAGTATGTATAACAGGTGGACATAACAAGTAATGAAACAAGGGGTTAAATAGGATGTAATTTTTTATTTTTTGGGATTGCTAATTTAGTATTAGTTAATGACTATTTAATTGTTTTGTTATGAATATTTAAATTTTGAATTAGGTAGTATAAGACTAAGAGGATAGACTTGTTCAAGGAAACTTCTAATGTTATTTTGATTTTGTGTTTCTTTTCCATTGAACATAAAAACATTTTTTTTAACAAATTTTTTTTTGAAGCTATGTGCAATTTGAGTACAAGTTAAGTATAAAAATTAATGTAACTAAAATTAATTTAGTTTAATTCAAGTGTACCTATTATTGTTTGAAAAACTTGTTGCTGGAAATTCAAAAGTTGAAAACCTTAAATGGGAATAAAAAATCTCGTTAACCGCACATTTTGTCTCCTTGATCTAATGGCCTCTTTGTAAACAAAAACCAGAACATTAAAAAGAGGTCAAAACCTTAAAATAATTAAGATGTATGCATGAAAATGCAGTTAAACTTATTCATAATTGAGATTAATTTTCGTTTTTTTCTTGATGGGAAAATCATCATCAAGATTAAAGACATGCTGAACAACAATTTCACCTAACTTTACATCCAAAAGTGGTTTTAGCATTCCATAAAAAAATTTGGATCAACTTCAAGTGTAAGGATGGGCTTCCCCAGAGCTTGACAAACACAAATATTATTACCTACAAAAATTAGTAAATACATAAGATAGAGATAGATCACATCGCATAATAAACTTAAAATTAGAAACAATTATAGATAAAGGAACTTGTTCATGTGCCATTTTAAAGGCCTACTCTACTTGCATATGGAAAACCATGCACTTGGTAAAGCTTCAGCACTTAGACTTACTTTGTTACCTTGGGTTAACCTTAACCTCTAGATAGGTGGGACTAATACAAACTTCTCAAGTGGTTCAAGGCCTTGTCACTTGGGATTACCATCTCTCGTCTTTAGACTAACCGCAAACTTCACTTAGTTCAAAAACTTAATGCGTCACAATTGATGCCCCAACCTGCATTCCTTGAACCTTCGCTGATTAACACCTATTTAGTTCATGAGCATGTCAAATTGGGAGTCAAACATAGTCCTACATTTAGACTTGTAACCCAAGCCCACCACAGGGGTTGCCCCATGGTGGTATGGGCTTGGTCCTCAATTAGGCGAACCCACACTTGAACGTCCGCCTAGAAGGGCATGTCACTCTCCCCCACTTTAAAGATGTCCACATCCCTATCAATGTTTTTTTGGGGTGATCACCTTGAACACTTATGCCATTTTCTTTGTTGACCCATTTTTGGATTAGCTAAATTTGATGCACCCCCAAGCTCCTTGATGGACTCAATTGCGAGTCCAAAGGTGAACAATAGAAGGAGGACTTGGGGTGTGCTCTTTGGCTCGCAACACTTTGAGGGTAGAGGGGTGTGCTGGAGCTCCGGGATGGGGACTAAAAAGATTGACAAGCAATTTAATCATTCACATAGACTTGCACAAACCAAACAACAAGTTGGTTAATGTGTAATAAGAACATTTTGGTGCATAGACGAACCACGGGCAAACATGGACTCATAAGACTCACAATGAATTGGACTTGGGGGGAAGCCACCACCTTCCCCTTATAGTATACTTTGTGCCCGGCCACATGACCAGCACTCAAATGTCATTTTATCCCGAGACTCTCAAATGGGAATCCCAAAATTCGCAAAGTTGGGACTTTTGCAATTTTGGGGGCCCATAACTTTGTGTGTAGACCTCTAATCAAGATGAAGTTGTAACCTTTGTTAAGAGCTTTCCAACGGTATGTGACACATCACCTGAGTGCAAGGAAATAAGGGCCATTCTCGACTTTTAGTGGTCGGGAATCAAATTGCCAATTTGATTTCTGACCTTTCTTTTGGCCATAACTTATGTTTTAATGGGTCATGCAATCCCATTTTTGACATCTACGTTCCAAGATCTTTTGAATGACATAAGGAACTTGTCAATCCAATGGGTTTTTACCCCTGCAATTGCTCTTTGAAGATTCAAGAATCCATCGAGACTTCAACTCCCAAAGTGGGAGCTCACTTGGGAGTGTGAGGGTTCATTCCTTCACACTCTCTTGCACTCCCAAGAACATGAAATGTGAAACCTAGGCTTCCCTTTGCACCTTCACCCTTTTGGCCCTTGCTTTAGTCGCGAGCCCAAAGTTAGGGTTGCGACATATTTCTTGATCAGCCCATTTGCATTATGTCTATGTTTTCAATGCATGAGGTTTTATTAGATGTGTTTTTCATTTTCACCCAATGCGTTCAATTAAGGTCTTCCATCAAATCCCCCTTATTCAACCATCATTTATTTTGTTTTTGAAGCTCGTTTCAAGTTTTTTGCTTAGGAGTTCTAACCACCATGCTAGACAAGGGTTGCAAATGCACTAATAGATGGTGTTGGATTGAGCTCAATGGTCCAAATCCCCTTTACCCAATTGGGACATGAGTCTCAAGTTCATGTGCAATAAGTCTGACTTCTCCATTTAAGGATGTGCCATTTTTTTCACACACACCACCACCCTAATCTTGCTTAGTCGAGCCTTTGAAGTTTTTTGGTTCGAGTTCAACTCCAAGTCCATTTCCGTTGGTTGCCACTCCCTTGCTTATCCCAACCATTAGCTCCCTACGGACCTTAACATTTTCATAGCCGACCACATTCATGAAAACCTTTAACCTTCGTTTAGTGAATAATTAATTTTTGGGGTGTTTTCCCCCACTTTAGAAGTTGATGTCCCCATCAACACTTAGGTTGTTTGCTAATATTTTTTAATTCTATAAAAATGAACAATCCTATTTTAAATGAATTAATTCAAATATTTTCCAATTAATTATATAGCCTATAACTATACATATAATTAAGAAACCACTTGTATGGAATCAAGATATTTTAGTGATTATGGATTATGATTATTCATAAAATATAAGTATGCACAATTGCAAAATACTTTTACTTTCACATTGTTTTATTACTTGCTTTCAATAGTTTTAGGACTATAATCTAACATGTGATTTATTTGGATTGTGAAGGTGGTATCATAAGATATAATTTGATCCAAGTCATTTTCATAAATCAATAATGAAATTAAAAGAGAAATGAAAACAACAAAACTATATAAGTAAACGACAAAAGGTTTTCAAACCTTTTGATAGGTCATGGATTGAAATTGGAGCATTGCATCCAAATTGGAATAAATGTACATTTTCATTCATCAAGGATATGAGATGTTATGGATTTTGTGGATTCACGAAATGACACCTTCAAGGAACACATTTTAATGTTGTTCTAAATACATTTGGAATTATTGTTGGTGCAACACCGTATGGTTGTTCAAACATTATTATGTCTACATACACAACCACTAGTGATAGTTTGCATGTGTATGTATGCAATGCATGTTTAAAATTCTATGAACAACCAAAACAGATCAAATATATTATATTTTCAAAGCATGGATTATATAAAACAAATCCTTGCTAACAATCCCTTGGATCTTCAACTTTTTTCACTTATTGATATATCAATGAAAATTGAACAACGAAATTATGGATTCATGCATGGCCAAATACAACCCTCTGGGTTATTTGACAATCCTTTACTCTATTGGAATTCCAAGTTTCAACCAAGTAGTACATCAAAAGATGTTAATTTGGCCTTCAAAGATCTTTTGCACCAAAATTTGTCTTCAAAAATATTGAAAAACCAAATCCAACTCATGGATTATGTGTTTTATCTTCTTTAATTGTAGAAGAAATATTTGCAAAAACTAGTACTGGTGAAAGGCCTTTTTAAAGTATGGATGTGGAACCTTTCATTCAAAATTTGTCATTGTTTTTTGACATGCGTCTTAGAATTCTTCACAATTTTGATGATGCCTTTGAAATCGGAGGATTAATTATCGCAACAATGATAACCTTTTTAAGATTGAAACATTATTAGTTCGAGAAGATGGCATGTGCACTAATCCAACATTGAACAAATCACTTGAAAAGACATTATTCCCATTTCTAATTCCACATGGATGTGGGGCATATGATGGAATTGGTAGTTTATTGCCTTATTTGAAACAAAGAATGTCTACATTATTTTTTGTTTTTACATTATATCCACCATACTTATTCTCGATGTACCAAGTGTGACAAGCAATTCAACTATTGAATTTTACAAAACATTTATGTTTAGAGAGAGATGTACAAAGATTAAAACACCAACATCCTCAATGGTCAGAAATTGACGTTCTTAGGAATATTGTGAAGTTCAAGTTACCGCCCTCTATTCCATTAATGCCACAATGGCACCATACCCAATTCAAAAAGTTATTGGTGATGGTGGAGAACTTTGGAATGCCTCATTTTGTCATCACTTTGACTTATGATGAAACATCAAATTTGAGATGGAAAAAATTTGAAGACATTGAAAATCTTGTTATGTTTTTCAATAACACGTTTTTTTGTAAGGATTGCCCAGTTGAATGTGTGGCATTTTTTTGTGCAAGGTTACAAGCTTTCATGTCAACCTATGTTTTTGGTGGTGAAAACATTATTGGCATTGTCGAACATCATGTAACATGATTGGAGTTGCAACATCGAGGTGGGTGAAAGCATAATTAATTTATTATGAAAAAAATACTAAACAAGTATATTTTGATACAATCATTTATTAGACACTTAAATCCAACAACATAGAGCTTGCAACCTTGTCAAATCTTACCATTTAAACACACTTACATATTGCTTCAAATTTATAACAAGTTTAATATTGCATAACTTGTTGGAAAACCTTAATATAATAATAATCAACCATAAGTCGAATAATATAATCATTATTTTCATTGAAATAATTATACTTTTTAGTTTTATTAAATATGTGTTCATTTTATGGTACATTCCATTAATGTTAATAGTAATCCAATGTTGTCTAAATTTGTGTTGTACTTTCACCTAGGTTTTGTACATGCACACATCATATTATGGATAAATGACGATGTTAATTGCATCATGAATGAAATAGTTGTCATGATACATGTTACTATTGATGAACAATCTTGAAAATTCATATTGTTAAATAATGAACATGATTTGACATTGTTCAAGCTAGTGGAACAAAAACAAATGTATCAATGTGATTCACAATGCAAAACAAATAAGCACATTGAAACTTGCAAATACGGATTTCCCACTACTATATTTGCTGAACAACATGTGGCTCAACATCCAATCATGCAAAGGTGGGTTAAAAAAATAAAAATAAAATGCGTGATTTTTGAGATTTTTGAGTTAATTAGTCAGTTATTATCATCTTTATATTGATGCAATCAATAATCTTTACTATTAAGAGAGACCCTAATCTTATCTTTGCAAAAAAATTCTTAATTTGAACACTTGATTATTCAAGTTCAAAAATCTTCTGTACGTTTTTTAAATGTGAATTTCAATACGATATCAATTCCATGACAATCAAATTTTTCATTTAACCCAATTTCCATTGTTAACATGATATTCACATTTTAATGGATATTTAAGTATTCAAAATTTAATCATTGTTTGAAATATTCAAATGGTTTTTGACTTATTTTAACTACTTATGAACTAGATGGCAATATTATTGTCCATGATACGAAAATCAAAATGTGGTGCCTTATCATTGTATTACATTGATATTGTGGGGTGCACACAAGAACATTCAACCAATCGCATCTTCATATTGGTCATATTATCTTTTGAAATATGCTATGAAATGTGAACCACAAGGCATTATTAAATTGGATGACATTAATGCAAGAAGTTTAGGATTGGTTGATGCAACCCCTTTGCAACTTCAATTGATTTTGGCAACAATAACAACCAAACTTGTATCTCTAGTTGAAGTAGCCCTTTCATGTTTACAAATCCTAATCATATCAAAAAGTGTTGGTGTAAAGTATGTTGATTCAAAACCACCAAACTTCCGTACAAAAATTGTGACTAAATCCAAGATACTTGGATTTGATCCCATTGATATATATTGTGCACGACCTTCTAACATGGCCCAATACACATTTACAAAGTATTGGAAACAATTTTCTCTACAACAACAAAAATTGAAGAAGAAGACATGTTTGGGCAAAGATAAATTAGGGTTTTTCTTATATAAAAGTGAACACTTAGTGCGGTTCACAGACTTCAATCTTGGCAAACATGTTGAACCATTTTTTTTCAACATATTGTTAAACAATGTTGGTTTTTTTAAAGAACGCGAATTGATATCTCCCGCAAATTTAGCAGGATCATATTTCATGAATGTTTTGGTCATGGTATCGTGAAAACTCTTAATTGTTTGCAAGACCTCATATCTGAATATGGGAAAAAAAACTTATATGACGATGAGAAGCAAAATCAGATATACAATAAGTTTTTGGAAAAACATCCTTTTGAAAATTCACAAAATTTACTAATCAATGTCAATATTGATGTTACATGTGTTGGATCACAAATTGGTCTAGTTGATCCAAATTATTTGGATACAGGATGTTGGTGATTCTTTGGAAAGTAAATTTTGTCACATGCACAAATGCATATATTCAACATCATTTGTTCTAAAATAAATGGTTTACATGTCATTTTAGGTACATGACTTATTTGATTTTATTTCATTTAAAATATTAAAATAACTACCATTTAGAAGTTATGCATATTTCTATTGCATGTATGAAAGATATATTATGATAATTAATATTAATATTATAAAAGAAAAATTCTATAAAATGTTATGCATATTTATTAAATTTTATAATCAATTATTCTTATAGCTATGCATATTCATTATTTGTGAACATATTTTATGTTAAGAACTCCTGGTAGTGGAAATACATTATTGCTTCTAAACATTATAAATACATCCCTTGGATGAAGAAGCACCAACATTGGTACCATGGTAAAAATAAAAAAAATCATCTAAATTGTTTCTAAATATTATAAATATCCCATAATTTAAACAAAATCAGGGTCTTTGATTCCAAATCTAACATCTCTTGGGTTTAATTTGGCCACTAAGCTGCCTCACTCTAAGTTGAAGGTGACCAACCAGTCATCAATGTAGGTGCCGCAAATTGGCCAGGGTGAACCAGCACCCATGTTGGTACTTTGACCTTTTTGAGTGAGGCCTCTTAGTGGCCATATTAAGCCCAAAAATTGTTAAATCTGAACTCAAACACCCTGACTTAGTCTAAGCATGGGATATTTGTAATGTTTATAAATAATTTAAATGGACTAGCTTGGGTTCACCCAAAGGCTCTTGAGTCATTGTGCCCTTGTTAGCTAATTGAATATCATTGAAACTATAGTAGAACCTCTCAAATTTTATAAGGTTGGGACCGGGTCCAAGCTATAAATTTTGGGAGGTTATTAATTATAGGAGAGGCATCAATGACGTGGCTCAATCATTGATACCAATGACAGTTTGCCCATTATTGTATCATTGCCCTTTCAGCTCCAACCTTCAACTCACTCTCTTTCAATCGACTCTCTCAACACCCGCAACTTCCCTCTCTTATCACACCATGGGCAAATACAACAACACCCTGGGACACCTCGCGGAAGGGATGTGCATCGCCCTGTGCCAGCAGAAGCGCCGTCGTCTGGCCCTCACGCAGGGAGAGTTGAAGGAATGGTTGTGGACTATGCATGGCGTATGCATCACACAAGCTACCATTAGCCTCACCCTGAAACGTAGTGATGAGTTGTTGGCGATGGCGGTGGACACTAGTGTTCTGCCCCCGCGACTTGCACTGCGTACCCATCAGGTTATGTAGTACCCACAGATGGAGCTTGCGCTCAAATGCTGGTTCCTTGAGCAGTAGGACAAGGTCAACCTAAACGGAGACATGCTGCGCGCTTAGGTGGCACGCTTCCTACAAGAGCTTCATCCTGATGCTCCAAAGATGGCGTTCTCACAAGGTTGGCTGGAGAAGTTCAAAGACCGGCACGGGATCAAGTCATTTCGCCGTTTTGGGGAAAGCGGCGCGTTGGACATGGAAGCAGTTGGCACAGTGCTACCGAACATCTGCACCGTTGTTGATGCATACGCAAAGAAGGACGTGTTCAACATGGATGAAACCGGCCTCTGTTGGCGTCTCCAAGCTGACAACTCGTTGGCAACCCATCAGTTGGAAGGCCGGAAGATCAACAAGGAGCGCATCACTCTTGTCATTTGTGCAAACTCGGACAGCAGCGAGAAGATTCCGTTGACAATCATCGACAAGCACTTGAATCCACGCTGTTTCAAGGGTATCAACCGCGATACGTTGGGCGCCTGTTATCACGCCAATGCAAAGGCGTGGATGACCCAGAACGTCTTTCAATTCTGGCTGCTGGACTTTGATCGTCGGATGCAAGGTCGCCAAATCCTCCTTTTGTTGGACAACTGCCCGGGCCACATCTCCTTGGAAAAGTTTGCGGAGATGAACGTGGTCCTTCACAACACCCGCGTTTTCTACTTGCTGCCAAACATGACCTCGACAGTCCAACCTTGCGATGCTGGGATCATATGCACATTCAAAGCGTATTACAGAAAGCGATTCAACAACCTACTTCTGGATGGCTACGATAACAACATCGACAATCCGAAAAAGATCAGCATTCTGGATGCGTTCCGCTTAGCAGTCCCAACTTGGGTGGAAGATGTTTCGCCTGCCACAATCGCCAACTGCTTCCGCCATTGCAAAATCTGGACCATCGACATCATCCACACACAACAAGGGGAAGTTGGTCCTCCCACCGTCCTTATCCAGGAGCTGCAGCATCAAGTGGTTCAGCTTCCATACGGGAATCCCATGGACATTCGCAATCTTCTCAACTATCTGGAGGAGAACAACTACATGGTGGTGTCAAATGATGAGGACATCACCAACCGCATCATTGAGGAGCTCCGCCCACAGCAGGATGAAGACGCGTTAAGTGACAACGACGACAGTGTGGAACCGCCAAAAATTAACACCCGTCAAGCTCAGGAGTATTTGGAGGGTCTGACCTTATTCTGGATGTAGCAAAAGGAGAGCTATCACGAGTTTAGTGAGAGCTTGAAGGAGCAGAAGGAGGCTGTGAA
>Ga0116228_10004973_pt1 | contig 11821 bp, 10 predicted proteins | sample S1TSphfallax_2_FD_89694 | JGI IMG/M metagenome (GOLD analysis project Ga0116228, IMG submission 89694) | Host-associated microbial communities from peat moss isolated from Minnesota, USA - S1T2_Fc - Sphagnum fallax MG | ecosystem: Host-associated > Plants > Peat moss > Unclassified | place...
GCCACCTGGAGGCTGGCGATCACATCGGGGTTGTACATGTGGAATTCGCCGCCGTGCACATACTTGTACAGGCCACCGGCACGAAGCGACTGGGCTTCGTCCCAGGCCTCGGCAGCGAGCAGGCGCTGTTCGTGTTCGAGGTCGGCGAAGGTGGAACCGCCAATGCGCGACGGTGTGCCGGGGAAACAGATGTCGACGACGTCCTTCGACAGGCCCACGATCTCGAAGAGCTGGGCGCCGCGATAGCCGGCGACCGTGGAGATGCCCATCTTGGAGAGAATCTTCAGCAGGCCCTTGCGGATGCCGCGACGGTAGTTGCGGCCGATTTCACGCGGGGCGCCTTCGCCATTGCGGATATGTCCACTTCGGCCCAGGTCGAACAGGCTCTGGTAGGCGAGCCAGGGATAGATCGCGGTGGCGCCGAAGCCGAGCAGGCAGGCGAAGTGATGCGGGTCGCGCGGCGTAGCCGTCTCGACCATGATGTTGCATTGACATCGCAGGCCACGATCCACGAGGCGCGCATGCACGGCACCCGTGGCAAGCAGCGAATGAATGGGCAGCAGCTCACGGCGCGGGTAGCGATCGCTCAGGAAGACGATCCTCACGCCACCGCGCACGGCGGCCTCCACGTCGTCGCAGATACGCGCCAGCGCCTGTTCCAGTGTCTCGTCCGCGCCGTACATGAGGTCGAAACGCGGCGTATCGGCGTAATCGGGATTGGCGAGTATCTGGCGAAGCTTGCGCTGGGAAAGGATCGGCGAATTGAGCAGGATCTGCTTCGCGTTCTCCGGGCCCAGGTCGAAGATGTTGCGTTCCTGGCCGATCTGCGTGACCAGTGACATCACCAGCCGCTCGCGCAACGGGTCGATCGGCGGATTGGTGACCTGCGCAAAACCCTGGCGGAAGCGGTCGAATAACGGACGGATCTGCCGTGAAAGCACAGCCATGGGCGTGTCGTCACCCATGGAGCCGGTGGCTTCGGCTTCGGACTCGGCCAGCACCTTCAGCACGGACTCGCATTCTTCGCGGGAAAGACCGTAGAGCTTCTGGTAGCGGCGCAGTTCGTCGGCCGGCAGTGGTTCGGCTGCGAGGCTGGGGTCGATCAGATCGGATTCGAGGTAGGTGACGCCATCGCGCAACCAGTCGCGGTACGGTGCACGCGCCTTGTTGATCGCATCGATGTCGGCATTGCACAGAAGGCGATGCTCACGGAAGTCCACGGCGATCATCTCGCCCGGAGCGAGTCGCCCCTTGGCAACGATGCGCGACGAAGGGACGTCCCACAGACCCGCCTCGGAACCGACGATCAGGTGGTTGTCGTCGGAGAGCGCCCAGCGGGCGGGACGAAGACCATTGCGATCGAGCGTGCAGGCAGCGTAGCGCCCGTCACACATGACCAGGCCGGCCGGGCCATCCCAGGGCTCGCTGTGCAATGCGTAGTATTCGTAGAAAGCCGCGAGGTCTTCGTCGATATCTTCGCGTGCCGCATAAGCCGGCGGCACGAGCACACGCATGGCCGTGATGAGATCCATGCCGCCCATGAGCAGCACTTCGAGCGCGTTGTCGAGGCTTTCCGAATCCGAGCCTTTCTGCCGCACCAGCGGACCGATATCCGACAGATCGACCTTGTCCGAACGCATGACCGAGCCACGCGCCTGCATCCAGCGCCGGTTGGCGCGGATGGTGTTGATCTCGCCGTTGTGAGCAAGGAAACGGAAGGGCTGCGCCAGCCGCCACTGCGGCGACGTGTTGGTGGAGAAGCGCTGGTGGAACACCACCGCGTCGGCGACAAGCGCCTTGTGGTGAAGATCGGGGTAGACGTCGCGCAGGCGACCCGGCGCGGCCATGGCCTTGTAGCCGATCACTTCGCCCGACAGCGAAACCACATAGAAATGCGGATCGTCGGAGAGACGAAGCTCGGCGCGACGGCGTGCGCGGAACAGTGCAGCCTCGAAGGATTCCGGCGACAGGTCGCCCGGTGAATCGACGAACACCTGGCGAACGCGTGGCATGGCAGCCGACGCGAGCGGACCGCAGGCGTCGCCATCCACGGCGACGTCGCGCCAGCCGGCCACACGCAGGTTCACGGCGGCCAGTTCGTCTTCAAGAACGGACGCAGCCGTGTCGTTTCCTTCCGGATCGAGAAAGACGACGCCAGCGGCGAAGTGCGTAGCCAGGGAAATACCGGATTCGGCGGCGAGCGCGCGCAACCATTCCACCGGACGGCGGAACAATACGCCACAACCATCGCCGCTTATGCCGTCGGCGTTGACGCCACCGCGATGCGACAGACGTGCGAGTGCGTCGAACGCGGTGTCGACGAGTTTTGAACTGGCGTGGCCATCTATCTGCGCGACGATACCGAAGCCGCAGCTGTCGTGTTCGAACGCCTCATCATAGAGGCGCGGAGTGCCTTGCTTCACCATCCGCCTCCTCGTGGCATTAGGTTGTGCTGGGTCGTGCGCGCACGTGTTCCCGCGGCCCAGGACGGGCCGACCTCACGTACACGCGGATAGGCATGCGCCCCACTTTAGACATAATTGCGGCGCTGCGTCAAAGGCATTCGGACGTCCATATGAAAATCCAACGGAATGGTTACAAACGGAACGATCGCCCATGCTGGCCGACGGCTGCCGTAACGCACGTGACTCGCGCAGGAGCGCGCCTTGCGCGCGAGCGTTCCAGACCGGGCGGCTCACCGTTCCGGTCCGGTCGCGCGCAAGGCGCGCTCCTACAGGGGGAGTGGGCGGATGGGTCATAATCCGGATCATGCGCCCAATCCGACTTCTGCCCGCCCTGCTCGCCACCGCCCTCGTCCTCGCCCCCCTCCCGGCCGCGCTCGCGGCCCAGGATGGCAAGGCCCGGACCGAGCAGGACCAGGCCCGGCAGAAACTGGACACCGTGCGCAAGGACATCGAGTCGCTCACAAAGGAACAGCGGGAAACGGCAAACACCCGCGACAGCGCCAATGCCGCCCTGGCGAAGCAGGCCGAACAGGTCTCTGCCGCCGCCCGCGCCGTGCGCGACACCGACACCGAGCTGGCCCAGCGCCAGCACGATCTCGACCAGCTCGGCCAGCAGAAGGCCGAGATGCAGCGGGGCCTGGACAAGCAGAAGGGCGCCCTCGGCGACCTGCTACGGGCCACCTATAGTCTTGGCCGCGGCTCCGACCTGCAATTGCTGCTGGGTGACGAAGATGTGAACCGCATCTCGCGGGCCCTGGCCTATTCGCGCTACTTCCAGCAAAACCGCGTCGACCGCATCAAGGGATTGCTCGCGGATCTTTCGAAGCTGCAGGAGGTCGAAACCGCCATCACCGCCGAACAGCAGAAGCTGGAGGCGAGCCGGGCCGAGCGCAGCAAGCGGGCGGCGGAACTCGAAAAGCAGCGTGGCGAGCAACAGAAACTGGTGGCCGAAGCGAACTCCAGATACAAGGACCAGGCCCAGCGCATGGCCGCCCTGAAGCAGAACGAGCAGGACATGAATGCCCTGGTCGCCAAGCTGCAGAAGGTGATCGACGAGGCCGCCAAGGCCGCCGAACCGGCGCCGGCCCCGAAGGGTGCACCGCCCTCCGCACCGATGGGCAACCTTCGTGGCAACCTGCCCTGGCCCGCCTCCGGTGCGGTGCACGCGTACGGCAGCGGCGTGATCATCGTCGCGCCACGAGGCAGCGAGGTAAAGGCGGTGGCGCGCGGTCGCGTCGTCTTCGCCAACTTCCTGCGCGGCTACGGCATGATGATCATCGTGAACCACGGCAACGGCTTCATGAGCATGTACGGCAACAACGAAACGCTGCTGCACGGCGTGGGCGACATGGTGGAAGCCGGCGAAGCCGTCGGCACTGCGAGTGCCCCGGTCGGCGACAGCGGCGCGTATTTCGAGCTGCGCCAGGGTGGCAAGCCCATCGACGCGCGCGGCTGGCTCGGCAAACGGCATTGATCCTGGAGAAAGGCATGCGTCAGCACCCCCTTCGCCTCGCCCTCGCGCTGGTCTTCGGCGCCGTGGCGACCCTTCCCGCCCAGGCTCAGCAGAAGCCGCTCAAACAGCCCGACGCCCCCGCAGCGTCGTCGTCCACGGCGGCAAAGGTCGTCAACGAGGCCGACGATTCGGTCGATCTGGACGATATCCGCAATTTCACGCGGGTGTATCACATCGTGCAGCAGGCCTATGTCGAGAAGCTCGACAACAAGACCATCATGAAGGCCGCCATCAGCGGCATGTTGCAGAACCTCGATCCGCACAGCGAATACCTCGACAAGGACGGCCTGGCCGAACTCGACGAAGACACCACGGGCCAGTACGGCGGCCTGGGCATCGAGGTGTTGCAGGTGGATGGGTCGCTGAAGATCGTGGCGCCCATCGACGACACGCCGGCCTCGCGCGCGGGCATCAAGCCAGGCGACATCATCCTCAAGGTGGATGGCATGGTGATCGACGGCCAGAACATCGATGAAGCATTCAAGAAGCTACGTGGCGATCCGGGGTCGAAGATCACGCTTACCATCCTGCACGAGAAATCCGACAAGCCCATCGACATGCCACTGGTGCGCGAGCGCATCAACGTCACCAGCGTGAAGGTGCGCCAGCTCGATCCGGGCTATGTGTACATCCGCCTCAGCCAGTTCCAGGAAGACACCTCCACGGATCTGGAAAAGAAGCTGAGCGACTACATCAAGAAAAACGGCGCGCCGAAGGGCGCGGTGCTCGACCTGCGCTCGAATCCCGGTGGCCTGCTGACCAGTGCCGTGGGCGTGGCCGATACCTTCCTGGACAGCGGCGGCATCGTGAGCACCAAGGGCCGCCTGCCCGATGCAAACCTCAATTTCGAGGCGCATCCGGGCGACCTGCTCAACGGTGCGCCGATGGTTCTGCTTGTCGACAATGGCACGGCCTCGGCCGCCGAGATCGTCTCCGGTGCACTGAAGGACAACCATCGCGCCCTCATCATGGGCCGGCGGACCTTCGGCAAGGGCGTGGTGCAGACCGTGCTTCCGCTGGACCAGGATCACGCGGTGAAGATCACCACGGCGCGTTATTACACGCCGAATGGCACCTCGATCCAGGCCGAAGGTATCAAGCCGGATATCGTGCTGGCCGATCTTGCCGTGAGCAAGGGAGATACCGCGCCGTCGCTGATCGGGTCGGAAGCCGACCTGCCGAATCATCTGGCCAATGAGAAGGCCGACAAGGATGACGGCAAGGGAGGCTCGGATGACGATGGCAAGCTGGCCATCGAGGATTACGCACTGTCGCAGGCGTTGAATGTGCTGAAGGGGTTGTCGCTGGTCAGGAAGTGACCGGCGAAGTTGGTCGCGCGCGAGGCGCGCTCCTACAGGGGCTACGCTTGGGGTGGCAGGTGCCTTGTAGGAGCGCGCCTTGCGCGCGACCGGATCGCAGCCCCGAGCAGGTGATTACCCCTGCTCAGGCGCCTTCAGAAGAAACCGCACCGCCAGCAGGCCCAGCTCGTAGAGCAGGCACATCGGCACGGCCAGCATCACCATCGACAGCAGGTCGGGTGGCGTGATGAACGCCGCAATGGCGAACGCACCCACGATGGCGTAGCCGCGACCCTTGCTCAGCTTCTGGGCATCCACGATGCCGATCGCCGCCAGGATCACCACGGCCACGGGCACCTCGAAACACAGGCCGAAGGCGAAGAACATCAGCATCACGAAATCGAGGTAATGCGTGATGTCCGTCATCATCGCCACGCCATCGGGCGTCACGGCATTGAGGAACTTGAACGCTGCCGGCAGCACGACGAAGTAGGCAAAGGCGCAACCCGAATAGAACAGCACCAGCGAGGCCACCAGCAGCGGCCGGGCCAGGCGCTTCTCGTTCTTGTACAGGCCCGGGCTCACGAAGGCCCACAGCTGGTACAGGATCATCGGCATGCTGATGAACAGCGCCACGAAGAAGGCCAGCTTCAGCGGCGTAACGAAAGGACTCGCCACCTCGGTGGCAATCAGGTGCGCACCGGCCGGCATGCGCTCCACCAGCGGCTTGGCCAGCTCCGCATACAGATGGTTCGCCACCGGCACCAGGGCCAGCAGCACCAGCAACAGCACCACGATGGCCCGCAGCAGGCGCGAACGCAGCTCGATCAGGTGGGAGAACAGGCCCTCTTCGATGCCGCCCTCGGTGGACGGATCGGGGTCAGCTACGGTCATGCGGCTCGTTCCTGGGCGCCGGCGGGGTATCGCTGGCGATGGCCGTGGTCTCGGCCTGCACCGCCGGAGCGGCGGGCTGGGTGTCGGTGAAGGTCTCGCGCACGCGCTCGCCCGTCTGGCGCATGTCGGCCCCGGTGGCGCGCAGGTCGTCGCGGACGCTGTCGTGGGCGGCGCGGGCGCTCTCGGCCGTCTCACGAATGGTGCGACGGATTTCCTCGGCCTGGATCTCGCGCTCTACCTCGGAACGGACGCTGTCCCAGCCGTTGCGAACCCGGCGAAGCAGCGCGCCCGCCGTGCGGGCGGCATGCGGCAGGCGCTCGGGACCGAGGACGATGAGCGCCACCAACGCGAGCAGCAGCAGTTTGCCGAAGCTGATCTCGATCATGGCGGCGCCAGGGTCACGGGTTGCGGTCGTGAGACTCGGCGTTTTCGCGCTGGGCGGTGGAGGCGGCGGCCGGCGGCGGGTCGGCGCGCAGCTTCTCCTCGCGGCGGGCGGCTTCTTCGTCGCCGCCGTCCATGCCCTTCTTGAAGTCGCGCATGGCACCGCCCAGGTCCGAGCCGATGTTACGCAGCTTCTTCGTACCGAAGATCAGCACGACGACGAGCAGCAGGAGGACGATATGGGTAATGCTCATGGAAACCTCGAAGGCCCGCTAAAGGCCGGTGGGACGGGGCGGCACCGGGAGGGCACCGTCACTTCTGAGTGTACTCTTCCAGTTTATCGCGGAAATTCACCACTTCGTTGGGTACATTCTCAACGCCGTTTTCAAAAATCCGCCGCGCCGTGACGCCCTTGCCATACACGGCCTCGTTGTAATCGTCGTCGATGGCCAGGCGGGCGCCATCCAGCGCGATGCCCGCGAACAGGCCCTTGCTGCGCGAATACGAGTAGATTTCGGCCTTCAGCTGGCCGTCGGTGGCCGCCGTGGCAGTGCGCCCGACCGGGCCGGCCGCCGCCGAGGCGTCGGCGCCGAGCGTGAATTTGCCGTTGACGATGTTGTCCACGCCACGGGTGGTGCGGAACACCAGGATCACGTCGGTGGACGAGATGCCGGCCTGGAAGCCCACGCTGCCGCCGGTCATCGAGATGAAATTGGGGTTGGACCAGGTGCCGTCAGCCGACTTCACCGAGATGAGCCCATTGCCGTGGCGGCCGCCGAAGATCAGGCCCGCCTTGATCATGCTGGGGATGACCGCGATGGCCTTGGCGTTCTTCAGCAGGTCGGAAGGCAGCTGCTTGTCGGGCGCGCCATCCTTGGTGTTGAACATGTCGTCGAGCACACGGACCGCGTCGCCGGACTGGTTCAGGGCTTCCTGGCGGCGGGATTCGGCCTGCACCGCGAAAGCGGGCAGCAGGGCCACGAGGCCAAGGAGAAGCAGGCGGGCAGTACGTCGGGTCATCAGGGGCTCCTATCGGTAGCGAGGGGCATCGAAGGCTGCGGCAATGGATGCGAGCGGGGCCGCGCCACGCTGTGGCAGACTGCGGCGATCCCCGCGAACAGCCGTCACGCCGATGCCAGGTACGCCCAACTATACCGGCCTTGCCGGGTATTCCCATGACATTCCCGCCCGCACGGGGGTGCTGCTGGTTAACCTCGGTACACCCGAAGCACCCACCGCGTCGGCATTGCGCCCTTATCTTGCCGAGTTCCTCGGCGATCCTCGCGTCATCGAGTATCCCAGGCTGCTGTGGAAGGCCATCCTGCACGGCGTGATCCTGCGGGTGCGCCCCAAGCGTTCGGCGCATGCCTACGCGAAGGTCTGGACCGAGCGCGGTTCACCCCTGCGCGTGGGCAGCGAAGCACTGGCGGCCGCGTTGCAGGCCGAGCTCGACCGTCGCCTGCCCGGCCCGGTGAGCGTCGCCCTGGCGATGCGCTACGGCCGGCCCAGCGTGCGCGACACCATCGTGCGCATGCAGCGCGAGGGCGTGCGCCGCCTGCTCGTGCTGCCGCTGTATCCCCAGTATTCGGCGACGTCCACCGGCAGCGTGTTCGATGCCGTGGCCGACACCATCAAGACACTGCGCTGGCCGCCCGAGCTTCGCCAGGTCAACGATTACCACGCCGAGCCGGCGTACATCGCTGCGCTGGCCGACAGCGTGCGTTCCCACTGGGAACGCCATGGCCGGGGCGAGAAATTGCTCATGAGTTTCCACGGCATCCCCGAACGCTACCTGCATGCGGGCGATCCTTACTTCTGCCATTGCCATGCGACCGGCCGCCTGCTGCGCGAGGCCCTGGGGCTCACGGAAGACGAAGCTTCGCTGAGCTTCCAGTCCCGCGTGGGCCGCGAACGCTGGCTGCACCCCTATACGGATGAAACCGTGCGCGCCCTGGGCGCCAAGGGTGTGCGTCGGATCGACGTGATCAGCCCGGGCTTCGCCGTGGACTGCCTGGAAACCCTCGAAGAAATCGCCATGCAGAATGCCGAATTCTTCCGCGAGGCCGGTGGCGAAACGCTTAGCTACATCCCCTGCCTCAATGCCGATGCAGCCCATGTGCAGGCGCTGGCCGATCTCGTCGCTCGCCATACGCAGGGCTGGCCCGAAGCATCGCCCAGCTACGATCCTGCTGCGGCCGCCACGCGACTGGCTACCTCGCGCGAACGCGCGCGGCAGGTGCGTGCCGATGCGTGAGTTGCGCTTTGAGATTCCCGGCCTCGAACTGGCCGGGTTGACCTGGGGTCAGCCTGACGCACCGCCGCTGCTGCTCGTTCACGGCTGGCTCGACAATGCCGCCAGCTTCTCGCTGCTGGCACCATGGCTCGCCGACCGCTTCCATGTGATCGCGCTCGACCTGCCCGGTCACGGGCATTCGCAGCACCTGCCGCCCGGCAGCGTCTACCAGCATGTCGATTACGTGCGTGCCCTGCTCGCCGCCGTCGACAAGCTCGCCCTGCCCCGCTTCCACCTGCTCGGCCACTCGCTGGGTGCGGGTGTCGCGACGATGCTTGCCATCGCCGCGCCTGAACGCGTGCGCGCACTGGCCCTGATCGAGGGGCTGGGGCCGCTGGGCGACGATGGCTCGCGCACGCTGGAGCGTTTTCGCGAAGGACTTGCCTCCGCCAACGGTAATAACCGCCCGTTGCGCGTGTTCGCCAGCATCGAGGAAGCCGCACGGGCCCGTGCCATCGCCAGTGGGCTAGATGCCACCCTGGCACGTCCTATCGTCGAACGGGGACTGCGTCAGGTTATCGGCGGACACAGCTGGCGGAGCGATCCGCGCCTGTCGCGTCCCACCGCAATCCGGCTAGCCGAAACCCAGGTCATGTCCCTGCTTCTGGGTCTCGGCGTGCCGACATCGCTGCTGCTCGCTCTTCCCCATGCGCCCTATCTGGAACCGGAAGCGATGCAGGTGCGCATCGACTGCGTGGACGACATCCGCGTCACCCATATGGACGGCGGGCATCACCTGCACCTGGAACACCCGCAGGCCGTCGCCGACTGGGCCCTGGCTACCTTCTGACATGTTGCGAATCGTCACGCGCCTGTTTCCGCTGTGGGCCGTTCTCGTGTCGCTTCTGGCGTATATACGGCCGGGGGCTTTCCTGCCTGCCGCACCGTGGATCAGCCAGCTGCTCATGCTGGTGATGTTCGGCATGGGCGTGACCCTCAGCGTGGACGATTTCCGGCGCGTGCTGTTGCGTCCGGCGCCGGTGCTTGCCGGAACCTTCCTGCATTACCTGGTGATGCCGCTTGCCGCATGGGTGCTGGCGAAGCTGTTCCGCATGCCACCGGATCTTGCCGCGGGGATGATCCTCGTGGGCAGTGTCGCCAGCGGGACAGCATCGAACGTGATCATCTATCTGGCGAAGGGGGATGTCGCGTTATCGGTCACGCTATCTTCGGTGTCGGCGCTGGTGGGCGTGATTGCCACGCCGCTGCTCACCCGATTCTACGTGGATACGCGCATCGCGCCCGATACCCTGGGGATGCTGCTCAGCATCGTGCAGATCGTGGCGCTGCCGATCGGCCTCGGTCTGATCGTGCATCACACGTTCGGGCGCATGGTGAAGCGTATCGAACCGGGGCTTCCGGTATTTTCGATGCTTTGCGTGCTGGTGTTGATCGGTATCGTCGTAGCCGGCAGCCAGCCATCCATTGCCTCGGTGGGGCTGGTGACCTTTGTTGCCGTCGTGCTGCATAACGGGATCGGTCTGCTGAGCGGGTACTGGGGCGGAAAGCTGTTTCGTTTCGACGAATCGACCTGTCGTACGCTGGCCATCGAGGTGGGCATGCAGAATTCAGGGCTCGCGGCGACGCTGGGCAAACTGTATTTCTCGCCGCTGGCTGCGTTGCCTGGGGCGTTGTTCTCCGTGTGGCATAACCTGTCAGGGTCGATGCTGGCCGGCTATTGGTCTGGCCGGCCCGTGACAGGATCTCTCGATGACCGGTCGCGCGCGAGGCGCGCTCCTACACGATAGCGGGGACACCAACGGCCCATTCGCCCTGTAGGAGCGCGCCTGCGCGCGACCGGATTTCGCGATGAATGGTCGCGCGCGAGGCGCGCTCCTACACGATGGGGTCGAAGCGCACGGGGAGGTGTACCGGCGGCTGCACCAGCCAGTGATCGGCCAGGAGGAAGGCGAACAACACCATCAGGTAGATGATGGAATAGTTGAACATCTTCATCGGGAAATAATCATCCGGCGGATTGAACAGCTTCACCGCGTACCAGAGGAACCCTGCACCCAGCACTACGGCGCCAAACAGGTAGATGAGCCCGTTCATGCCCGTGAGATACGGCAGCAGCGTCACCAGGAACAACAGCACCGTATAGAAGAAGATGTGCCAGCGCGTGAACTTCACGCCATGCGTCACCGGCAGCATGGGCACCTGCGCGCGGGAGTAATCATCCACGCGGAAGATCGCCAGCGCCCAGAAATGCGGCGGCGTCCACACGAAGATGATCAGCAGCAGCTGCAAGGCATACGGATGCAGCGAATCGGTGACTGCCGTCCAGCCCAGCACCGGCGGTGCGGCACCTGCAAGGCCGCCGATCACGATGTTCTGCGGCGTGGCACGCTTCAGGTAGGCGGTGTACACCACCGCGTAACCGATCAGCGAGAAGAACGTGAGCACCGCCGTGAGCATGTTCACCAGGAACACCAGGATCAGCATCGAGACGATGCCCAGCGTCATGGCGAACACGAACACCTGCATCGACGTGAGCTGCCCCGTCGCCAGCGGCCGGTGCGAGGTGCGCGCCATGAGCTTGTCGATACGCTGGTCGATCAGGTGGTTGAACGCCGCCGCCGAGGCGGAAGCCAGCCAGATGCCCAGCGCACCGAAAATGCCCGAATGCCAGGTCGGCAACACCCGCTGCCCGTCGGAGTCCACGGCGAGGAACATGCCGATCACGGCGCAGAAGACCAGCATCGCGACGACGCGCGGCTTGGTCAGTTCAAGGTATTGGCGGAACGTATTCACAGGGACTCCATCGTCCTGGGCAGGCGCTGCGTGCGGGCAAGCGCCATGAGCAGGGTAAACAGCAACAGGGCGGCCACGCCATTGTGCGCCGTGGCCACCGGCAACGGCAGGCCAAGATGCACATTGCCGATGCCCAGCAACACCTGGGCCACCAGCACCACGCCGATGGCGATGGCCGTGCCCCGCAAGCCGGCACGACCCAGGCGATGTGCCAGCCAGGCGA
>Ga0116228_10004974_pt1 | contig 11821 bp, 9 predicted proteins | sample S1TSphfallax_2_FD_89694 | JGI IMG/M metagenome (GOLD analysis project Ga0116228, IMG submission 89694) | Host-associated microbial communities from peat moss isolated from Minnesota, USA - S1T2_Fc - Sphagnum fallax MG | ecosystem: Host-associated > Plants > Peat moss > Unclassified | place: USA...
ATCGCGGTGTCTGTCCGGCCTGGATCGGCCGGTTGAGCCCGGCGACGATCCGGGCGCTTGCCGTTTATATCTATCTGGCCGGCGAGCGGTCGGCGGTGCCGCAATGAGGTTGATGGATCGCCTCGGCCGGATTGATCGGGCGCGATCGATCTGGCTGTTTGCGATCGGCGGCGCGGTGGGCCTCAGCAGCTTGGCCATCAACTATAGTCCGGGGACCAGCGGCGGCTTGAGCGTCGGAGCGCAAAAGAAAATCTTCAAGAACGTCAGTGCCGTGTTCGCCCAGTCGTTCAACTACCCGCCGCGCCAGAGCATCGGCCTGATTGCGAGCCCGAACGACGCGACCGCCATCCAGCTGTCGTTCTTCACCCAGCAGGCGCTCAACACGTTCGGCGCCACCGACGGAGCTCAGAACACGCTGTCGACGAATCAATCGCTGACGGTCATCCAGCCGCTGACCGGCACCAACGGCTTCGCGCTCTCGATCCAACGGAAGTTCAAGTAACTCGGGCGCCTGAAGGCGGGGGTTCGGCGGGGCTTGCCCCGTATAGGCGGGGGTTCGGTGGGGATTCCCCCCGTATAGAGGCAGGTGCTCACCGATTGGCTTATCGTGCGGCGGCTTGGGGCCGAACTGGACCGTGCTCTCCGCGGCTCCCGCATCCGAGCCGCTGGGCGCATCGTCGACGGGCGCTTCGGCTTACGCGGATCCGGTGGCACCGTGGCGATCGACGCCTTCGGGCCCACGCCCGTCGTGACGCTGGAAGGGGCGCCCGAACTCGAGCGCGCGGCGGGCTGGGTCCGCACGATGGCCGATGCGCTCGAAGGCCTGCGCATCGACCGGGTACGCTCGCGCCGCGGCGACCGCTTACTGGCCTTCGAGTGCTCGTCGCGCTCGCGGTTCGGCGTGGAGAGCGGCTACCGGCTCGTCGTCGAGCTGGTGCCGCGCTTCGGGAACGTCGTGTTGCTCAAGGACGACACGGTGGTGAGCGCCGCCAAGGAGTTCGGGCGCGACGCCAACGCGCTTCGCGCGACGATCGTCGGTGAGCAATACGAACCGCCGCCCTTACCCGTGCCGCCCGCGCCGGGCCTTTCGCTCGCCGACGCCCTGCGCGAGTTCGCAGCTGCTCGCGATTCGCGCGACGCTCGGGACCGCGCGGTTGGCGCGCTGCGCGGAATGCTGCCGCTCTTGCCGCGGCTGATCGCCGAGTCGCTCGTCGTGGAAAGCGCACAAGCCGCCGGCGCCGCGCCGGCGGCGCTCGCCGAACGCTGCCTCGCGCGCGGCCGCGCTTTACTCGAAGCCGCGGACGGCGAACCGGAGGCCTCGGGCGACGTGTTCGCCTACCGCGATGGGCTGGCGCTCGTGCAATGTCACGTCCTGCCGCTCGCGCAATTCGCGGGCCTGACGCTATCGCGCGAACGCGCCCTCGTGCCGCTCCTCAACGAACTTGTCGGCGGCGCGACCTTAGCCCGGGCTCGCGCGGGCTTCGCGACGCGCCACGCGGCTCTGCGCGCGCGAATCGAGAAGCGCCGCGCGGCGCTGGCCGCCGAACGGGCGGCGCTCGAACGCGAGCGCGACGATGCCGCGAAACGCGACGAACTGCGACACGCGGGCGAGTTGCTCTACGCGCATCTGGCCGAGGTGCCGGCCGGGGCGACCAGCTTCGTGCCGTCGAGCGAGCCGGCCGTCACGATCGCGCTCGATCCGGCGCTCGACGCAAAGGGCAACGCCGCCGCGATCTTTCGCCGCTATCGCAAAGCGGTGGCGAAGCTCGAACACGTCTCGCGCCGGCTCGAAGAACTGGCGGCGGATGCAAGCGTGGCGGAGGAACTCGCGTGGGAGCTCGACCGCGCCGAACCCGAAACGCTCGACGACGTGGCGGAGAGCGTCGAGCGGTTCGAGCGGCGCAAGAGCGTGCCGGCGCGTTCGCGCGAAGGCAAGCGGCGCCCGCTCGACGTCAAACTCGGCAACGGCGCACGCGTGTACGTGGGGCGCTCGCCGCACGGAAACGCGGATCTGACGTTTCGGGTCGCGCGGCCGGACGATCTCTGGTTCCACGCGCGCGCGACGCCCGGGGCCCACGTGGTCCTGCACGTGGACGCGGCGCGCGCACCGGAAGCCGGCGAGTTGTTGCGCGCGGCCGAACTAGCCGCCTATCATTCCAAAGCTCGCGAGTCGGAGAAGGTCGCCGTGGATTACACCGAGCGCAAACACGTGCGCCGTCAACGCAACGCGCCACCCGGGCTCGTGTGGTACACCAATGCCCGCACCCTGACCGTCAAACCGCGCTCGGAGGCGACCCTTTGACCGCCAAAGCTCCGCGCGGTTCGATCGCCCTCAGCGACGCGCGGCCGATCTGGCAATCGCTCGCGATCTTTCTCGTGCCCCTGATGCTCAGCAACATCTTGCAGGCGTTGGGACAGACGGCGAACGTCATCTATCTGAGCCGGCTCGTGGGCGTCAAGTCGTTCGCGGCCGTTTCGGCGATCTTCCCGATCGTCTTCTTCTTGATCTCGTTCCTGATCGGTCTCGGCGCCGGAAGCAGCGTGCTGATCGGCCAGGCATTCGGCGCGCGCGAACCCGCGAAAGTCAAGGAGATCGCGGGGACCACCATCGCATTGACGATCGTCCTGGGCGTGATCGTCGGCGGCTTTGGCGGCGTCTTTGCCCACCAGCTGCTGGCGGCGCTGGGAACGCCGGCCGACATCATCGACATCTCCGCCAGCTACGCGCGCGTCACGTTCTTCTCGATTCCGCTCCTGTTCACGTATCTGGCCTACACGACGTTCTTGCGCGGCACGGGCGATACGCAGACGCCGTTCTACGTCTTGGTGCTGAGCACGGGGCTGACGATGGTGCTGACGCCGGTTTTCATCTTGGGCTGGTTCGGTCTGCCGGCGCTCGGCACCAACGGCGCGGCCGCCGGAAACATCGTTTCGACGGCGCTGTCGCTCGCGGCGTTGCTGGTCTATCTCGCGCTCCGCAAGAACCCGCTCGCGTTCGACGGCGCGATGCTGGCCAACGTACGCTTGCGCCCCAGTCTCGTGGTCAAGATCGCGCGCATCGGCATTCCGACCAGCGTCAACCTCGTGATGGTCTCGCTCTCGGAGATCGCCGTGCTGTCCTTCGTGAACCGCTTCGGTTCGACGGCGGTGGCCGCATACGGCGCCGTCAACCAGGTCGCGAGTTACGTGCAATTTCCGGCGATCTCGATCGGGATCGGTGCCCAGATCTTCAGCGCCCAAGCAATCGGCGCGGGACTCTTGGAGCGCATTCCCCGCATCGTGCGGTCGGCCGTGGCGTTGAACTACGTGATCGAAGGCGCCCTGATCGGCATTGTCTACGCCTTTAATAGCGCGGTGATCGCGCTGTTCATCGCCAATGCCGATACCGCGCGAATCGCCCACGAGCTCCTGCTGATCACGCTCTGGAGTTACGCGATCTTCGGTAACGCGCGCGTTATTTCGGCGATCATGATCTCCAGCGGCGTCGTCGTGTGGCCGACCTTGCTCTCGATCATCTCGATCTGGGGCGTTGAGGTCCCGGTTTCCTACGTCCTGATGCAGCGCATCGGCCTCGACGGCGTTTGGTACGGCTACCCGGCCGCCTACATCGCGGCCCTGCTATTCCAGCTCGCATATTATTACGGCGTCTGGAAACGCAAGCAGATAACGCGCTTGATCTAGAACGGCGCGGGGCCCGCCGCTTTGACGCACGCGCAGCCGCCGTTCGCGGGGCGGCAGACCGGACATCAAAATAGGCAGCTCAAACGGCCAAAATAGGCAAATGTGCCGATGCCGCGGCAGGCGTGCGGCGCTACGCTTACGTTGGAATGTTCCGGAAGGAGCCGATGCGATCGACCTGCCGCCGGCGTGCTCGTCGACGCCGGCGTTTCAGGCTGAGCTCGAACCTCCCGGGATGCCAAGATGAAAGGAATACCTTGAGCATCATTACGCCATTGAACGACGGATTTGGCTCGTGGCTGCGCCGGACGTTGGTCGGGGTCGCGGTTCTCGGAGCCGGGAGCGCTGCGTTCCGCATCGCGACCCATCCCGCTGGAGCCGCTGCTGCCCTTGAAACGGTGCGCGCTTCGGTCACTTGCGCGACGACCGGGGCAACGCCCTGTGCGAGCTGGAACAATACGGAATCGGGAATCGGAATTCTCGGTACGAGCGTGACGGGCACCGGCGTCCGGGCGTCGAGCGCGAGCGGCGTGGCGATGAAGTCGACCTCCGTTACCGGAGTGGCGATCTTCGGCGAATCGACGGGCGGTAGCGGAGTCGTCGGGCAATCGCTGCAAAATACGACTCCAGGCGTGGTGGGAACGTCGCCCGCGGGCACCGGCGTTTACGGTTACACGTCGGCCACGTCGGGCGGAATCGGCGTTAACGGCACATCCGCGAACGGTTACGGAGTATACGGTATTACGACCACCGGTGAGGGTTACGGCGTGGTCGGAGAGGTGAGCGACGGGGGAGTCGGAGTCTACGGAGGGACGTATAGCGGCGACGGAGTCGATGCGGCCACGACAAACGGTTACGCCGTGTTTTCGGAAGCCTTCGGGAACGGGTACGGCATTGAGATCCTGACGGGTTCGGGCTACGGGTTGATCTCCGAAACGCATGGCAACGTGCCGGTCTACGCGCACAACAGCGCCGGCAACGGGAGCGACGTTCAAGGCACGTACATCGGATTGCTCGGGCGCGCGCCCGCGAAGGGCGGATTTCCGATAACGCTCACCGACAGCAACTCGAAGGACCTCTTCTGGGTGACCGGGACCGGCGACGTTTACTACGGAGGCGCGTTGCACGGCTTCGCGCGAACGGCCAACGGTTCGACCGTCACGGCGTTCACGGCCAAGGCGACGGCACCGACCGTTGAGGACACCGGAACGGCGGGGCTGGTCGGGGGCACAGCCGCCGTACGGTTCGACCCGGCCTTCGCGGCGTCGATCGACGCGACGGATGCGTATCGCGTTTTTCTGACCCCCGACGGGGATACGCGCGGACTCTTCGTGGCTTCGAAGACGGCGGCCGGGTTCGTCGTGCGCGAATCGCAAGGCGGCCGGTCGACGGTGAGTTTCGACTATCGCGTCGTCGCGACGTCGCTCGGCCAAGCGGGGCGCCGGATGAGCTTTGAGAGCGCCGATGCAGCCGGATCTCCGCACGCGCCCTTGCCGGTCGTTCGCGAACGGCGACGGTTGCCCCAAGCGTTGCCGGCGCCCGTGCCGCGATAATCGCGATCCGCTCAGATCGCACGAATCGCGATCAACCGGAGAGCGGCTTGGGCCCGGCGACCTTGAGCGCAGCGAGCCGAGCCTCGAGCCGCGCTTCGTCGATTCGTTCGCCCTCCGCGAGCGGCGCGTCATCCGCTTGTGCGAACGCCACCAACGCCGCGGCCCGCGCCTGCGCGTCACGCGCCTTGTCATGCGCCCGTTCGACCATCGCCGCGACGTCCTCCATGCCGGACGAGAGCCCAACGGCATGCGTGCCGGCGCGCGTCGCGGCTTGGGCCGCAGCGTAGCGCGCGCCGAGCGCGAGCTTCTCGGTGCGGAAGAGTTCCACGCGTTGCCGCATGCCTTCCGTCAGCGACTCGAGCGCGACGCGCTGCGCGTGCAGTTGCGCGACCTCCGCCAGCAGGCGATCGCGCTGAAGCGCGACGAAAGCCTCGCGCTCGAGCGCACGCCGCGCCGCCGCGTCGTCGCCGACAAGCGCGGCGTCACGGGCCGCTTGCATATAACGTTCGCCGCTCGCGCGCAGCGCGTCCGCTTCGAGTTCGAGCCGCTTCTCGCTCGTCATCACCTCGACCACGCTGCGTCGCGCGTCGGCTAACGCGGCCACCGCTTTCCCGTAGGCCGCCTCAAGGGTCTCGCGCGGATCCTCGAAGCGGTCCAGCGCCGCATTGGTCTTCACCTCGAACAACGAGAGGATGCGCGTCCAGAGGCTCATTGCCGATCCCGCTCCGGGTTCGCGACCACACCATTGGCGACCGCGCCGCTGGGGGATGCCGCTCTCGCCAGCAGGCTGCGCGCGAGTCCGAGGCCGGTCGCACCCTGCGTCATGACCTTGCCGACGATCTCGCTGACGCCCTCGGCGCCGTTGAGCACGATCAGTTGGTCGATGTTATTGAAGGCCTTGGCGGCTGCTTCGACGATCTGCGGCCACTTCTCGGCGAGTTGTTGCCCGATGACGGCATCCTGGTTCGTGGCCAGCGCTTCGGCCCGGGCGCGGATCGCGTTCGCTTCGGCGAGTAGCCGCGCGCTGATCGCGTTGCCTTCGGCCACGCCCTTGGCTTGGGTCGCGGCCGCTTCCGCTTCGCCGATTTGGCGCACCGACGACGCTTGCGCCGCCGCCTGCAATTCGACTTGGCGCGCGCGCGCTTCGGCGGCCGCGATGTCCGCATCGCGCTGGCCGGCCGCGACCGTGCGCTTTTCGTAGGCGGCCGCGTCGGCGGGCTTGCGAACCGTTACCTGAAGTTCCTGTTCGCGCCGTTCGGCCTCGAGTTGGGCGACCTTGGTTTCTTGGACCACGACCTCTTGACGCGCCGTGGCTTCCGCTAGCGGCCCCGCCAGTTTGGCCTGCGCCGCGGCTCGATCGACGTCGGCTTGGTAGGTCGCCTGTTTGATCGCACTGTCGCGCACGGCTTCGGCTTTGAGCGCGGCGGATTTCTGTTCGGTCTCGGTGGCCTCGCGGTCTGCATGGGCTTGCGCGATCCGCGCGTCCTTCAGGACGGCGACCGCATGCGGCTTAGCGAGGTTTGCGATGTAACCGGTCGGATCTTCGATTTCCTGAATCTGCAGGGAATCGATAACGAGACCCAGCTTCTCCATTTCCGTGCCGGCGGCGGCACGAGTCGCTTCGGTCAACTTGTCCCGTTCGCGAATCAGTTCTTCAACGGTCAGGCTGCCGCAGATCGCGCGCAGGTGGCCGGCGAACACGTTTTGGATGCGGACGTTCATTTGGTCTTGTTGATCGAGGAAGCGCCGCGCGGCGTTGGCGATCGAGGCGAAGTCGTCGCCGACCTTGTAGATCACGACGGCTTTGAGGTGCACGGGAATCCCCTGCTGCGTGACGCAATCGACGGCCAGTTCCGCTTCGTTGAGATCGAGCGAGAGCTTGCGGACGACTTGCACGCCGGGAATCACGAGCGTGCCGTGGCCGGTGACCATCTTGAAGCCCATGCTCTCGCCAACGCCGCCGGGTCCGCGCCGCGTCCGGAAGCCGGAAATGATCAGCGCTTCGTTGGGCTCCGCGACGCGCCACATCGCGCGAAACAAGAGCAGCGCGAAGGCCAGCGCGATGGGAAACGCGACGACGAGCGTGTAGGAAATCGAACTCGAGACATCCATGGAACATCTCCTGCGACCGTTGCCGGGTCGCCGTGTAAAACTCAGGCTTGACTGACGATGACCGTCCGCGGCGGGTGGTACTCGATCACGACCACGCGCTCGCCGCGCTCGATCGTCGCATCGCGCGCGCCGGCATACGCCGAAAACGCCTCCGACCCGCCGCGGATGGCCAGCATGACCTCGCCGACTTTCCGCGGCGCGATCGTGCCCGTCACGCGGCCGATCTTCCCAACGACATCCTGGTCGTTCGTCACGTCTGTAAACCTCGCACGGCTATACCGCCGTTCGGACGCGGAGTTACGCGCGACGATCGCGAGGGACTCAGCCCGATCGGCAGTAAAGAGGCGCGGCATGGCCACCGCATTGCTCGTCATCGACGTCCAACGCGCCCTCGTCGACGAGCTCGAAACCGAGCCGCGGACAGGGTTCCTCGAGACGATCACGCCCGTTCTCACGCGCGCTCGCGCCGGGCGCACGCCGGTCGTGTACGTGCGCCACGACGGTTCCCCGGAGGAACTCTTCCCGGGAACCGCGGGTTGGGAAGTCGCCGGTGAAATCGGACCCGAGCCGGGCGAGCCGATCGTGGACAAGCGCTTCCGCGACGCGTTCCGGGAAACGAATTTAGCCGAGATCCTCCGTGGCCTCGGCGTCGACGAGGTCGTCATCTGCGGCATGCACAGCGAGTTTTGCGTCGATGCGACGGCTCGCGAAGCCGAGCGCCGCGGATATCGGGTGGTCCTCATCGAGGATGGGCACGTGACGCTGCCCGGCGGCGGCCTAAGCGCCGAGCAGATCCGCGCCCACGTCAATCGCGTCGCAAGCGGGCGCGTGGCGCGTATTGTTCCCGCGGCCGCTGCCTTCGCGCCGGCCGCGACGGCGGCCGAGGCCCGTTAGAGCATCGCGGGCGTGACTGAGAAGACCAGGTCGTCCAAGTGCTCGAGCCGATTGAGGATGGCCTCGGCGTCGCTCAGGATGTACCGATAGAAATAGCGGCACGCCGCCAACTTGCCGGCATAAAAATCGTCCGGCGGCGCGACGGCAGCCCGGTGCGCCTGGACGAGCCAGCGCCACGCGACGACGACGGTGCCGAACGCGTCGAGATAGGCCGTCGACTCGGCGAGCGCGCGTTCGGGGCCGAGTTTCACCTGCGCGTCGAGCAGCGTCTTGGTGACGCGTACGAGCGTGTCGCGCGCGACGCCCAGGCGCGCCACTTCTTCCGCTAACGCCGGGACCGGCCGCGCGGCGACGAGCTCGCTCTCGATACGCGCGAGCAGCAGCCGCAGCCCCGCGCCGTCCTTGAGCCGCAGTTTGCGACCGAGCAGGTCGAGACCCTGGATACCGGTCGTGCCCTCGTGGATCGGGTTGAGGCGCTGATCGCGGAAATACCGCTCGACCGGATACTCCGGCGAATACCCGTAACCGCCCAAGACTTGGATCGCGAGCGAGGTCGATTCGATGCCATGCTCGGAAGGCCACGTCTTCGCGACCGGCGTCAGCACGTCGAGCAGGAACGCCGCGTCGTCGCGCTCGGCCGCGCTGGCGGCGGCGCTCGACTCGTCGACCAGACTCGCGCAGTACATCACGAGGCCGAGACCGCCTTCCGCGATCGCCTTCTGCCGCAGCAGCATCGCGCGCACGTCGGCGTGGTCGACGATTGCGACCTGCGGCGCGAGCGGGTTCTTATCCCCGAGCGAGCGCCCTTGCGGCCGATCCTTGGCATACTGCAGCGCGTATTCGTACGCGGCCAGGTTGAGCGCGACAGCTCCGGCGCCGACGGCCACGCGCGCTTCGTTCATCATATGGAACATCTGGCGCATGCCGTCGTGCGGCGCGCCGACCAGATAGCCGACGCATTCGCCGCGTTCGCCCAGGGTCAGCACCGTGTTCACGATGCCGCGTTGCCCGAGTTTGTGGTTGAGTCCGGTGACCACCGCGTCGTTGCGCGCCTGGGGATCCCCGTGCGCATCGAGCGTGTATTTCGGAACGATGAAGAGCGAAATGCCCTTGACGCCCGGCGGTCCGCCCGGAATTTTCGCGAGCACGAGGTTGACGATGTTCTCGCTGAGGTCGTGCTCGGCGGCCGAAATCCACATCTTGGTGCCGGTGAGGCGATAGGAACCGTCGGGCGCGGGCTCCGCTTTCGTCGTGATGTCGCCCAGAGACGAGCCTGCCTGCGGTTCCGACAGCGCCATCGTGCCGAAGTAGCGGCCGGCGATCATCGGCGCCATCCAGCGCTCGCGCTGCTCGTCGTTCGCGAAGGCCGCGAGCAAGTGCGCCGCGCCGACCGTCAGCCAACCGTACCCGAACGCGGACCCGTTGGCGGCGTTGAACACGACGCCGACCGCCATGGTCAGGACGCTGGGAAGTTGCAGCCCGCCGTCTTCTTCCGCGAACGAAGCCGCGAGAAAACCCGCTTCGATCAGGGCGTCGAGCGCCGGCTTGAGCCGCGCCGGCGTCGCGACGTCGCCGTTCTCGAGCCGATACGGGAATGCGTCGAGTTCGGCCGCGAGGGGCGCGAAGTAGTCGCCCGCGATATCGTACGCGGTGTCGATGATCGCATCGGCCGTGGCTCGATCGTGTTCGGCGAAACGCGCCAGCGCCAGGATCTTCTCGAAATCCAGAACCTCGTAGAGTTGGAAGTCGAGGTCCCGCCGGCGCGGCGAAAGCTGGGTCGAAGCGGTTGCGAGCATGCCCTGAGCTTCTTTTCGACGGTGGGCGAAGCCCCCCGGCAGCGCGCCCTCGCTCGTTAGCGCGCTAGCATCTCGGCCGGCTCGTACGCGGCCGCGATCACGTCGGCAAACTTCGCCTCGACGACGCGGCGCCGAATCTTCATCGTCGGCGAGAGGTCGCCGTCCTCGATCGTCAGGTCGCGCGGCAACAGCGCGATCCGGCGAATCTGTTCGAAGCTGGCGAGATCCGCCGTTTTGGCCGAGACTTCGCGCTGCATGAAGTCGTGGACGTCGTGTCGGGCAGCGATCGCCGCCGTCGAGACACGGTCGTCGATCCCGATCTCGGCGCGGATCGCGGTCCAGTTGGGTACGATGAGCGCAATCGGGAACGGGTGGCCGTCGCCGATCACGAAACACTGACCGATCAGGGGCGAGCGGCGGATCGCCGCCTCGACCCGGCTCGGCGCCACGTACTTTCCGCCCGAGGTCTTGATCAGTTCCTTTTTGCGGTCGGTCACGAACAGGTACCCGTCGTCGTCGAAACGGCCGATGTCGCCCGTGCGGAAGAACCCGTCCTTTGTAAACGGCTGCGGGCCCGCCAGATGGTAGTAACCGGCCATGACGTTGGCGCCCCGGACGAGGATCTCGCCATCCGTGTCGATCTTCACTTCGACGCCCGGGACCGGTTTGCCGACCGAACCGTAGCGAATCGACGTGCGCCTGTTGAACGAAACGGACGGGGCCGTCTCGGTCAACCCGTAACCCTCGCAGATCGGCAGACCCATGCCCGCGAACGTCAGCGCGATGTCGCGGTGCAGCGGCGCGGAACCGCTCACGAAATACTCGAGCCGGTCGAGTCCGAGGTTCGTCCGAAGCTTCCCGAACACCAAGCGATCCGCGATGCCGTGCTGCAGCCGCAAGGTCGCGGACGCGGAGCCGCCATCGAGGCTGGCGGTCGCGTGTTCGCGGGCCACGCGCAGAGCCCACGGAACGAGCGTGGCTTTCAAACCGCCGGCCGTTTTCGCGCCGTCGTACACCGCCGCGAGCAGTCGTTCGAAGATCCGCGGCACGAGCGCGACGATGCGCGGTCGCGACGCTTTGATATCTTCGAGGAAATAGTTCGGCTGCGTCACGTAGATTTCGGCGCCGTGTGAGACGTTGCCGAGGATGCTCGAGTGCTGGTAGATGTGCGCGAACGGCAGCACGGCCAGCACGGCGGCACCCTCGAGCGGCGCATCGCCCTCGAGCGCGTAGTCAAAGGTTGCCTTCACGCTGGAGAGCAGATTCTCGTGCGTCAGCATCACGCCTTTGGGCTGGCCGGTGGTGCCCGAGGTGTACATCAGCACCGCGAGCGACCCGGCGTCGGGGTCACCCGCGAGCGCGGCGGCGTCGCCCGGCCGGGCGGCATACGCGTCCGCACCGCGCGCCTCGAACGCTTCCAGCGAATCGGGACCCTCACCGTCGAAATGAATAACGCGCGGCACGTGCGGGCAATGCTCGTGCAAGCGCTCGGCGTCGGCCGGCGTTTCCGCGAACACGAGCTTGACCTCGGCGTCGCCGAAGATGAAATCGAGTTGATCGAAGGCGGTCGTCGCGAAGACCGGCACGACGACCGCGCCGGCTAGCGCCACGCCGAAATCGGCGGCGATCCAGTCGACCCGGTTCTCCGACATCAAGCCGACCCGGTCGCCCGGCTCCACGCCGGCTTCGCGCAACGCGAACGCGATCGCTCGCGCGCGCTCGAGCATGCGCGTCGACGACGTGAGCCGCCATTCCGGCGCACCTCGCCGTTCCGCGAAGGCGCGTTCC
>Ga0116228_10004975_pt1 | contig 11818 bp, 9 predicted proteins | sample S1TSphfallax_2_FD_89694 | JGI IMG/M metagenome (GOLD analysis project Ga0116228, IMG submission 89694) | Host-associated microbial communities from peat moss isolated from Minnesota, USA - S1T2_Fc - Sphagnum fallax MG | ecosystem: Host-associated > Plants > Peat moss > Unclassified | place: USA...
GACTGTCATCGATGAGTAAAAGAAGGAGCAGCAGGTAATTCCTGATGCGGAATTTGCCTCCCCAGAAAATTATGGTTTGTAGTTTGTACTGCCCTCCAATTTCTGGACGAGGTCTTTACGACATAGGAGACACCTTAAAAGAAAAAGAGTTCCCACAGTTCATGCCCCCCCCCCCCAGCATGCACCCGAGGGGCCATTTTTTTCCCCCCTTTTGGGAGCAAGGAGGGTGTTGGGATTGTTTTTGATATTTTGTTCCCAATGTGTTCCCATTATGTTGGACACAACATGTTCCCAATAACATTTCATTTTGTCTCATATCCTTTGCCTTAAGTTCTACTCTTTGTAACCTATATAACTAGCCCAAAAGGAGGAGCTATAATGTTTATTTTGGAGCTATCCAAAGCTTGCTACATCAACCATGAGTTACTTTTCACCTATTAATGTTCACAATGGCCGTCCCTTGTGTTTTTGTGTTTTGTGTCTCGCATGTGATCATCTTTATGTAACTTGTATAGGAGTAGTTCAACATCAATTAACATGTTTCTTTCATAGATAAACATCAACTATAGGGGTTGCAAGACCTTTGGCATTACAAAATTTGCCCCTTCTTTTATTTGGGCATGGATTGCATATGTATTTATCATTAATGTTTTTCATTTGGGTTTACCACACCCCCCATTCATACCACCATATTCCATATGTCCTTCGTGTCAATGTTTAGCATGCCTTATGTATTCTTCTGGCTTGTATGGCCATCAACCCATTCAACATTGTAATTTGGCATGCAGTTTCATTTTTCCTTTTTTGACATTTATATTTTCTTTCACAAGGTGATGAGAAAGGCCAACAAGAAACTCATGCACACCTCTATTGATACATAATAGGCAATTGGGGAACATTACAAGAAGAACATACGATCAGAACCCTGGCTTTAGTTTCCCAAAGACTTTCAAACATGGCTTCAGATCCTTCTCCACATCCATCAACATGACTACATCATGCATACAATGCACTTACAAATGTAGGAAAGTACATTTGAATAATGTGTGCATTGGTTATGAACATTTAGGTGATCCCATCCAATGAAACCATGACAACCCCTCACCTTTTTCACCCATTGATAAAAGTCAACCTCCCTCCTTTTGTTAATGATTTCCATTAATGATTTCCATCTAGACACCAGTTATTTTAAATCGAAAGGTATTTATTTATGTTTTGGCATGTTCACCACATCTTTCTTCTAATAGTTTTTTAAAATATGGTGTATGAATTATTACAAAATTGTTTTGTCCCATATGACTTTGCAAGTGATTTTGATATATTTTTTAAGTATGTGGGCACATTGTTCAATAGTCATGTTCCCCCATCCATATCACATTTGTTTGTGGCATCACAATTACTAGCTTTGGAGAAGCAAACCAACAATATCTAACCCATTATGATTGGAAAGGTGACATTTCAACTAGTTGCCCACACACTTGCTATTCAATTTAAGGATACATTTGCGAAGCATTTTAGTCTTGACCAATTTAGTGCGGCAACACAAGGCAAATGTAAAACAATGGCCCATGTGGTTCACATTAGGTTGGATTACATTCAAATTAAGTGTTATTACATGTGGATGTTTGTAATGTGTTTAATTCTATATCACAAACAACCATTTTTCAAAAGTTGCAATCTTCTACTAATACCTTGGATTGGTTTTTCTCATTTGTTTGACAATTTTATGTGTGCCCATCCCTATTATGTTTCTCATTCTCAACACAAGGATCTCATAATCATTTCATTTGAGTCCAATACATAACGGGTGTCACAACCCAACCTTGGGCTTGCAACCAAGGCAAGGGCTTACAAAGGTGTGGGCCAAGAATGAAACTTGGGAATGTAAGAAAGTGTGAGGGAATGAACCCACACACTCCCAAGTGGGTTCCCACTTTGGGAATTGGCATCCCTATGGATTCCCAAATCTTTAGAGGGCGATTGCAAGGGTCAAAACTCATTGGATTGAAAAGTTCTTTATACCATTGAAAATTTCTTGAAACATAAATGTCTAAAATGGGCTCACATGTCCCATTTGAATACTTAAAACATAAGTTATGACCAAAAAAATGGTTGGGAGTCAGCCAATTTGACTTTTGATCACTAAAAGTCAAGAATTTTGGGATTCCCAACTTGGGAGTCCCAGGACAAGATGACATTTGAATGTTAACCCCATGGGTAGACACAAGAATACTATAAGGGGGAAGGTGATGGCCTCTTTTAAGTCCAGGACGTGGTGAGTCTTGTGAATCCATGTTTGCTTGTGGCTTGTTTATGCACGAAAAGTGCTCCAATTACACATTAACCAACTTGTTGTTTGGTTTGTGTAGGTCTGTGTGAATAATTGACCTACTTGTCACTCGTCCTAATCCCCATATTAGAGTTCTAGCACACCCTTTTACCCCTGAAGTGCTGCAAGGCAGGGAACGTACCCCAACTCCTTATCCCTCCATTGTTCCACCTTTGGACTCACAGTTGAATCTATCAAGGAGTTTGGGGGTGCGTCAACGGGGGATCTTTTGGGCAGATCATTATTAACATTAACACATCTTTGCATTTTCCTCCTTATCGCAATAGCCCACCTTATTTGTGTTTTTATTTCATTTGTCGATGATATGCATATTGTTGGTCATGCTTAAAATGTGGCAACCATTTTTTTACAATTATAGGCAAAGATTTACAACATTAAGGCTTTCCACTTAACTGGTGAAATGTGTAGTTTGGTTTCCTTAAGGATTAAACTAATGTTATGCATGTAAATGTCAATGGCCATATATATAGTTTGTAAATTCCATGTAAATGAAATTATTTACATTTTCACATTTGAACTTTTTACATTTACCTTTATATTGTTATATATATATATATATGAAGTTAATATAAATATTTTTTAAATACATTTTCATGGCCATGTGTAAATGCAAGTGCATATATTAAAATTAATTTATAAAATCACCATGTCTTTGGGACCCCTATCACCTCCAAACCCTTACTTCAATGGTATATGTAAAATAAGGAAATTTTATTAAATCTAACTATGAAATGTTGAAATTCAACATTTAATGCACAAAGTTCAAAAGTAATTATAAAAGTTGTACATGTAGGAACAATGAAAATATATGCAAGGAAACTTAATTTACCACAAAAATTGATGGTTTTTTTTGTTTTACACCCGTACCCCCTTTAATGTTTATGTGTATATATATATATATTTGGAATCTCATCATGTTTATGACCATTGAACTCAAGGTTTTAATGTTGTGTTTTTTTTTACTTTATGGATAATTCTACTATATATACCCTTAATGACCATACCTTCTTACAAATCCATATTAATTAGTTATGCGTGCATGTTTTGATGATTTTTTTTGCAATGGACCATTTGGTTGGCATATCATCAAAAACATTATAAAATTCCCCCTCCCCAAATAAAATTCACATTTTTTTACACTTACATTGTTTTACACTACCATATTAAAATCATATGAGTGTATTTGTTTTACATTTATATTATTTTGCATGGCTACATAAAATCATATAGATATATTTATTTCTACACTTGAATTTACATTATTTTACATAGCATAAAATAGATTTATGTGGTTTTACATTTACACAAGTTCATGTTCTATATTTATTGGATTTACATTTACATGGAATGTAAGTCCCAAACCATTTACACACATAACATTGGATTAGACTAGTGTTGGGCATGTATCAATTTTTAAAAATATATACTAGTTCAAATATTGGAATTTCTTACCATATATGCTAGTTCTCATTAATTTTTAAAGACCAAAGTCTCCAATTTGGATTTTTTTTTGTCAAGCCTGGTTTTTAAGTTTCCAATTCTTGCTTATGTGAGAATAATCGGTTATCTACACCAGTTCACATGAACTCATTATCATTTACAATTTTTATTTCAAAATTTAAAATTATCTTTAAAATTATTTAAAGATTAGTATTTAAAATCTAAATTCACAATAGAAGTAATATTTCAAATATTTTTTCAACGACAAATGTTTTTTGATTTATTTTTTAATAAACAAATTTTTTTTCCAACATTTTCCCAACCAACAAATTATTTTTTCTAATTTCACAAATCCACCACTTCATCCCTTTCAAAAGAACTTTCAAATTCTTCTAGTTCTTCTTCTAAATCTCTGTCTATGTCAATGAATTTTAGTAAACTAGAGGGTGATTTATGACCGATTCTAGGATCTTTAGGCCAATTTTTACTAACAAATGTCACAATTTCCAACTTTTTTTATTGTACTCTACATCTTCTTAAATTTGTAAGGATTTCAACTAAAGAAAAAATTCTTTCAGCTTCAATTTGGGATCCAAAAGTTCCCAAGATTTGACAAACAAAAGATCCCACGGTTGGAAAAATGGACTCATGTTTTTGCCACCATTGCAAAAAACATTTTATTTCCTTCAAATTCACTTGGTATTGTTTAAAAATGGAGCTCATGTTCACAAGTTCTTTTGTTGGTTCACTTGTTTTGGCAATTTGCTCAAATGTATCCAAATTGGAATCTTCATCAACATTAATGTTAGCAAAATCACTTTCAAATTTTGCCAAAGGATGCAAATGGTGATGGCACTTTGACAACATGGGATGTAAGGATTTGCTATCATATTCTTCAACAATAGTAACACCTTGTTCCCTTCCAATAAATGAAAACACAAAACAAATGCTTTTAAACCTAGAATCTAACATCAAAGAAAAAATATTATGGGTTTTTCTTTTCTTCAAATTTTCTCAAGAAGAAAAAAAAAATTCCAACACAAACTTCCTTTCTAATGTTAGATGCAAAAGAAGTTAATTCATCAACAACAATTGATTCCTTTTCCATAAAGAGGGTAGAATTTCAGTTTTAAAACCATGGATATTGTAGAATTCAGAGCATCATTTAGTAACCAGTGCCCACCTAATTGATTCAAGACACATGCAATCACAATAGGAGAAAGGCAATCAACAATAATTTGGCAGATGTGCCATGTAAGAGGTGGTGGTACTTAGTTAGTCACCTTCACAATAATTTGTCTACTATAGCACAAAATTATAGCAACTTGAAACAACATAATGACTTTGCTAGCAAACTTGCAAAACAATACAACAAAATATATTAGTAATCTTCAATATAAATGAAACAAATTGACAATTTTGAACAAAAAACTAACTTTTTCATAATGTAAATATGAGCTCAGTGTCTACCTTGTTTTCACTAGGGTATTGAGTTTTTTTGGGATGAATCCCAGTCTCAACACAAGGTTTGGTCCATTCTTGCCTACCTTCTCTAGATTTTTGGCCCAAGTAATACACTTTTACAAATTTTCTTAAGTTGCCTTGATAAATACATACATTAGATTTATGCACATTTTCTCATCAATAGTAGCATATTGACATGCTTTGGAAAAAACATGCCCAAAACATGTACCATTGAAACTTTCTTATAAACTTAATGTTTCATAACTAATTATAGATTTCAAAGCAAAAGTCATTGCATTCAAGTTAAAGCTCTCATCTTTCACATATGTAATGATTTTTTTTTTTTCAAACCAAATTTGTCTAGCAAATCTATTAAATTTTGAACCAACTCTTGTCCAAAAGTTTTTATAACTTCAAATAGTCCAACAATTATATGTTTCGATTGCTAATCAAATCTTTCAAAAATTATAACCAAATCAAATATATCATGAGCACCTATATTCATCCATAAATCAAAGCTTGCAATTGTTGTATAACATTTTGTAAGAGTAGGCAGAACATATAGTTGATTAATTTTCTACATGAAATTTGGCAAAATCTCTTATGAAAGCTACTTTTTGGAAGGAAAATTAAGTTTTGGACATAAATGTAATGCTAACCTTTTAAACCATATACTATCAACAAATTGAATTGGAAAATTATTTTTTATAATTAACAAACCTAGATTTTCATCAAATTCCCTTTGTTAAATATCATCTTTTCTGAATGAATCCTTCACAACAAAAAAATTTGATATGGAAGATTTAGATGGATTGAAACTTTTTTTTGTTCGCTACCTTTCTACACTTCTTCTCATCAAATTTTTTACTTCTTCTTCAATCTTTTTGGAAATTAAATAGTGATTAACATCCACCTGTTTTTTTAAGGTCGTTATACCATTTGTTTTGTAATATGAGATTAGACCTTTTCTTGCCTACGTTCTTGGGTTTGAAACATTCATAGTTGCATTATAACACAATAAAGATCTCATTATTTGTGGTTGCTTTAAGTTCATAGGTTTGTTATCATTAGCAAAAGAAAGACCAACACAAAACATCACTTCCTTTTAGTTTCCAAAATTTCCTTTCACTATGTAGCTTTTTAAGATGCTTCTACAATATTTCTTCTTCATTACCAATTTGCAAATTTCCTTTAGTTTCAAATTCCAAACTAGGATTTATTTTATATTTTTTTCCACATTATGTTTTTCCATAACAACTTCATTCATGAAAATGTCACAAGTTTCACTTAGTTTGTTTTCATTTTCTAATGAATGTTCCATGTTGTAGTTTTCACAAAAGATTTAGTAGAAGAAAAGTAATAACAAATATTCTACCAAATCTATCTCAAATATTGCATATAATTGCAAATAAAAAAACTAAAAATAGCAATGCAATAATAGGTTTAAAGGTTTAGAAATTTAAAAATACAATGCAATAAAAGGTTTGAAGGTTTAGAAAAGATTTACAAGTTAGCATTTACAAAGCAAACAAGTTTAAGGTATGAAAATGAAAATGAAAATATAATGAAGGGTAAAAGTAAGGAAAAATAAAATGTTAATGAGAAAAAAATTGATTAATGTTTAGTCTAAGGTTTAGGGTTTATGTGTTTTAACGTTTGGAAATATGCATAGTCCAAGTGTTTAAAACCTACAAAATATACAACACACAATTAATAATTAACAATGAAAAAAAAAAGAAAAACTAAAAATTAAGTTGCAAATTCAAGAGAGAGAGGAAAAAAAAAACAACAACAACAAAAACATGATTTAAAAAAAAAAAACCAAATTGGAGGTGGTTGCCATGCCTCCTACCCTCCACCTCTTGCTCAAATAGAAAGGGGAGGAAGTACTAAGCAAGGGGGGGTGAGCTCAAAGATCAAACAAACAAGCAATAAGGTAGGCAAGCAAATGAGGGACTTGAAGAGGTGGCAATGGAGGAAGCAAATGGAAATAGGGAGGTAGGAGCAAGTGACGATGGTGAGAATATGCGATGATGGCAAAAGTAGGCGGGAGTAGGTGGCGATGGAAAAAATAGGTGAGAGCACATAAGTAAAAATAGGCAATGATGGCAAAAGTAAGAGTGAGTAGGTAAGAGCAAAATGGCAATGGTGGAGTGATGATGGTGAAAACGACGATGAAACAAATGGTGAAGTGGACATGAAGCAAGCAAAGTAAGTGAGTGTAGGGTGTAGGTGTGTGAGGTAAGCAAGTAGGCAAGAAGGAAGGAAAAAATTGTGGAAGGAAGAAGGAACTCAAGGGGAAAAAAAACAACTCCATTAATACAAAACTACAAAACACCTAAACAACAAAAAACTAGCTTTCAAGAGAGCTTTCAAGTGAATTTAAACTTTAAACATTATGAGAAAGCTTTGTGCAATGTGAAAAGGGGAAAAGGGAGATGCTGGTTTTTCTACATTGAAAGAAAAATTGGGTATCGTTTAAAGTTTAAGATTTGTCTTCTAGAAGTTTCTAGTTCTTACCTAACCCCCTACACCCTACACCCAATGGCCACTTAGGATTCCTTCTTTTAAAAGCTATTATCCAACCTTCTACACCTACCATTTAAACCCTCTAACTGAAAACTAGATTTTAAAAAAAAAAACCTTCTCTTGGCTCTCCGTTTATAACTTTTTTGTTAAAAAGGTAAGGGTTTCACCTTGTTTTTCTCATTAGAGAGAATTGAAGGTTAGGATATCCATAGATTTTCAGTGAATGATGCCTGGTTGATACTTGGTGCTCCTTAGGGTACTTGCCCAACATTTGATTAAACTTGTCCATATCACTTCCTTTATATTTTTTTACACTCAACACAAGTTTTTGAATTCTTGGTGCACTATTGGGTTTTATGCCATTTGTGAATTCTTTTGTCACATAGGTGTTTTAGGAAGATTTCAACACCATATTATCCTCCTTATGTTGGGGAATTTGGGGACTTTGCCAACATTATTGGTAAATATTTTAGACTTTTTTTTTTATGACAAAAATAGATTGATTTTTATAATACAGTTTGGACAAAGATTTAAAAAAAAAAGACATCATGAATTTTCTTTGGGATGTTAAAAATGCACATAGTCATAGTGCCTTACAAGAGCACATATACTAAGAAATGACAAAATTTGAATAATAAATTATTATTTTTCATTGGTCAATTACAATGATTGGCTCGAATGGTGAAAATTAAATATAGTTTCTCATTTTGTTCAATCCTTCTTTTCAAGTTCATGGTTTGGGATGGTGGAAAAACTAAACAATGCACACTTCAATCCATCTTTTCAAGTTCATGGGTTACCTGATCGGGAAAAATTAAACATTGCACACTAGATGTGTTAAATATCAATAAAGGGTTGTTGTTAGGCATGTTTTTAGATGTTATCATTACTTGATAATTATAATACTGATGTTTAATGTCACATGAACAACATTCATGTGTCACCCATTCATTGCCCTTTTAAAATAGGTTTTTGGCAAAATAATTTAATGATTGAAAACACATATGGCACAAAGTCAAAAAAGTTGTAAAAAAATTGGTGGTTGTCACCACAATATTCATAATGCCTTTAGGAGATTGAATAAAACAACAAAAAGTTCATCCTAACAAGAATGCATTAAACATTATTTATAAAAGTTGGTTACTTAATTTCTATCTTAATTGTATTTTGGCTATAGACCTTAGTTGCCTCCTCAAAATCTAATGACAAATGCATTGTGTTGAGTTTTGTTGAATAGTAATAGTACTAGGTATGATTCCAAAAATTGCCCACCTCCAATCCCTTAATATTCCTATCATCAACATAAAACCGACTTCATCCTTAAACATAAGCATACTAGACCTAACAACCTGAAGTGCCTTCATTTGACCACATGTGATAAACAACTTTTTGTTTTGGAAATTGAAGTTTTCAAGGTTGAAGAATTTTTGTGTATAGATGGTAACAACAAGTTGCAAATGAGGGTTTAAACAGTTGCACAATTTGTTCTTCAAGAAAAAAACTAAACTAAAACATTGTTCATCATTAATAGAACCAAGAATGTGCACCATAACAATTTATACAAGGTTAAGGTATTAAAAAAAAGATTGTGCTACTAATTGTGATGTATGGATCATTTGTCACAACCATGTGAAGGGATTTACAAAGATTGAATTAACATAATCAACTAGATGGGCCACCACTTTTGACATGGCTTATGTGGCATTGGACTTCAATGTTAGTTGAAAAATCCTTGTTGAGCATCCAAATGTCATGTTGATAGAAGATTGGGAACCTTGGGATTAATTTTTCCACATATATATGGGGTGTAGTAAAAATCCTTCAATATTTCCAAGTGTGAAAGAAATGTTTAATCTATATTTTCTTGCAACCAATGTTAAGGATAAACAATCCCCATTGCATCCAAAATTAATTATGCATAAAATCAAGCATTGAACTCCTATATTAATCTTTTAATTACATTTTTTTTCAAGAAAAAAAAAATATCAAAAATATCTAGATTTTCATTTTATTTTTTTCAAAAATTAAATCATTGAAATACACCAAAACCTAGCTTTGCCATGAAATATAACTTCCAATTTTCCATACAACAAATATTTTTCAAAAACCAAATGTACCATAAAGTAAACAACAAATGCATCCAATTTTCCAAGTGTAAATGAAAAGGAAGCATGCACTTACATTCACATTCTACTATGACTAGTAACATTTCATATGTAAAAACTATTTTTGTGATAGGCAACATACTACCTATTGATGGGTAGACCTCACCCCAATGAACCCATATCTTTTAGCTATTTATAACATATGCAAGATGTTCAATGGAATTTGTTGTAACAAGTGTTGCAAGTTTTTGTTTAACTACTTAGTTAAATTATAATTATGTTAATCTTGAGCTAGATTAATGCAACTAAATGTGTTTTTAGCTTGGAACCAATTTAGGTGTGAATGAGGTTTGGGATATTTGGTGAATTGGATATGAAACTTGAAGGTCGTGGTCTTGAATCACTTTTGGTGATTTGAGATTTCAAAACACGTAATGTTGTTTCTTTGTAAATTTTCTTATGTTTGATGTAAGTTTTGTTTGTACACATTGTTATGTCAATTTTACTATGTGTTTTTGGGCTTGGATTCCTATTTGTTGCAAGTGAGGAGATTTTTTTATTTGGATGTGATGTGCCATTTAGGGTGGTTTGTGTTATTTGGTTTACATGTGTATGTACAACAATAGTTGTACGCATTGATATGATAGTGCACAACATCCATCACCCATTTCATATGAATTTACTAGAGGTCCCCTTGTAATGGCCCATGTAAGAACCATAATTCATCACCACAAAAATGTGTTCACAATACAATCCATACAATTGACCTTTGCAAACCTTCACTATAATTATGAAATTATAAATAAAAATATTTTCCTTTAAATAAATTTCAACATGGATTGCATGTTTCCATCAATGACAAAACACATGCAAATCCCAATAACAAATGTATGTCAAAGGGGTGCAAATGGGATAACATGAGCCACACCCACCCCCTTAGGTGGGTGATTGCTTATTGGATGCTTATTTGGGAATGTTTTTGGAATATTTTGAACAAAGGTTTTTAAAAGAATCTTGAAATTTTTCATCACACTATTATGTTATGGTTTACATAAAATTTTGTTAAACATATGTCATTTAAAAAATAAAATCAAGTCCATTTATTATTTAAAAACACTAAAACCAATGATTTCAAAATGCATTTTGGTATTCTTCGTTCATTAGATTTATTTCAAAAGTTTAAAATATATACACCAATACATTGCAAATAACAGTATGTAAAAGCAAATCCATTTGGAGTTCTTTATTTTTTCTAAAAAAAAATATACAAAAAATTAAACACTAGTTACACATGTTGTGATATGTGTTAATGTGACTATTCCCAAAGAGAAAGCCCAAGCTTTCATGCCATTAGCATATCATACGTCACACAAAATCACACAAAATAATCAGACATGTGAATAAAACCATGAACATTTGCATCCATACAAATTTTGGCTCTACCATTTCAAAACAAATAACATATGGGATTTGGAAATCAAATCTAGCATCTACAACCAAAAAATTAAACATTTGCAATTCGAGTAAACCCTCTATAGGTCCCATAATCACATTGCAAATGAAACTTTCCCTTTCCAAAAGCCATTTGGGTTATGTAAATGAAAAAGAAGCCTCTACAAATGAAATGCAAGTACTTGTAATAGTGACATTTAGCTTTTTCAATTAAAGACATTCAAGATTTACAAACTAGATTTAGCTTGTCCAAATGAGACCCAATATTCTAAATTGAATTGAAATACTATAAATGATGTTCAACCTTTCCAATTGAAGTTTAACATGTACAAATATTAGCCTTTACAAATGAGATCCACCATTTCAAAATGAAATCCAAGTTTTTCAAATCACCTTCAAGTATTACAAATGATAATCAACTTATCAAAATCCAATTCAACATTTGCATACAACCATCTTAGCCTCTACAAATGAAATC
>Ga0116228_10004977_pt1 | contig 11817 bp, 6 predicted proteins | sample S1TSphfallax_2_FD_89694 | JGI IMG/M metagenome (GOLD analysis project Ga0116228, IMG submission 89694) | Host-associated microbial communities from peat moss isolated from Minnesota, USA - S1T2_Fc - Sphagnum fallax MG | ecosystem: Host-associated > Plants > Peat moss > Unclassified | place: USA...
AACATAAAAAAAAAAAAAAAAAAAAAAAAAAAAAAAAAAAAAAAAAAAAAAAAAAAAAAAAAAAAAAAAGAAGAGGGGGGGGGGGGGGGGGGGGGGGGGGGGGGGGGGGGGGGGGGAAAGGGGGCAAGATCAAATTTTGCCTTTTCTTGACCCGAACAATATGATTTGGAATTTTCGACAAATACAAAGGATTTTTGTGGAAAAAAGGCCCTGATTCGCCAGATTTCTAGAACAGGTTCCAGAGGTAGCCAAAATATTGTGTTTGTTTTTAAGGAATTTTTGTTTGTAGCAAAAGTAATGATCACCCATTGGGAGATGTAGAAAATAGTGGCAATCATCCCTAGCAAAATTTAGCTAAATCTGACTATAATAACCCAGAAATAAATTCACAAATCTTTAATCATCCTTCTATATGTTTGGTCCAGTGATTATTTTTTGATGTGAATATTTTGGAAAAAGAATGTTTTGTCACAATTTCCCTCTTTTTTTGGGAAGAAATTTCACAAAAATAGAAAACAAAGTTCCCAAAAATTGTCACAATTGCCTGCAACACGAAAGGGTGCTTCAGATTTTCTACTTTCATATTTTCTCTATCAAACAAATTGGCAAAATATACTTATTGATAATTGTCACTTAAGCAACATCACAAAATTGAATAATTACTCTTTTAGGCGAAATTTTGATAGTAAAAAAAGTCACAACTTAAGCCTATCACAGATGTTCAGCACAAAATAATTTGCAAAAGGTCTAAAGATATTGAACTTTAAATGGAGAGTGCTTTAATTCAGACATCTATATTTGTGCTCAAACCTGCCAGGAATTAATCTTTAAATGGACATGCTTTAAGCTTATCATAAAAACAATTAATACTAACCACATTTGATTATATTACGGATTTTATTCAAGATTTCATCACATCCATTTAAGGATGGATCAACATATTTTCACATTCAACCTTCAAGGAGTTATGTGCAACCAAAAGGGCGAATCAACACTTGTTTTAATGCATGCTTTGAATTAATTTTTCATTTGTCATGTGATTAACTTAAACATAATTAATATCCTTTAACACTTGTTATTCACCAACCAACATTTGTGGCGTAAACATTTTATGCACAATTACATGAATAATTTCATCACAAATTATTTCCATTTTGACACAATGACCATTTTAGGTGCATTTTAAATTGCTTTAGAACTTTGTGTGAGATTTGAACAAGTCGAGTAGAATAATGCGGGAAAGCCAAATGTTGAACTTGCCATTTGATTCAATGTAAGATGAGGATGAAGATGGATCAAATGACAATTGTGAATGCAATGACAGGAATTATAAAGAGAAGTGGGAGGATGCACAATGCAAGGAATTTGTTATTCTTGTGAACTACTTTTATCAATTGCCATTAGTGCCTAACTTAGGCGAAGTGCCACAAGTGCCCATCTTTGCACTTCACCTAAACTAAATCCCAAGTTGGATTTAAAGTCCAGTCACATCTTAAAGGCTCTTACCACAATGCAAAACTTCTATACTTATGGTGATCAAAATGCACCATTGAAACCCACCTGCAATGACAACACACCATTGAGATTGATGCACTTGGAATTGAATTATATGCCAACCAAGGGAATGTAACAATTATTTTTCAATAGTTGGCATGTAGGACCTCAAATCGCATAGAAAGTGTTGCCAAAAGCAATGAAGACCCCATGACATGATCAAGTTCGTGGCAAATGAAGACCATGAAAAAAAATGAGAATTGGAACGGTGCTTTCATAAAGTTAGTGATGGACAATGTTGAAGTTTGCAATAGTTTGCAAACTATAGTTTAGAGGTGGGGTGTGTTTGTCATATCATTTCATAACCACTTGTATGGGATTACACAACCATGAAAAAAAGGGAGGATGAGGTTCTTACAAAAAGAAAGAAAAATTGTGCAAATGAAACACATGCAAAAAATGCAATCAATTAGGTATCCAATCACATTCACACAATTATGGTTGAAGGTTGTAGAAATTACTTAAGAAAGGTCAACACCTTTCAATCATAACATACCTCGGTGAGGGTGGTTAATGTGGTTTAGGAAGCGAAATCTTGACTTGTTGAAAATTGTTCAAGGTTTGGAAATAGAGCATGCAAAAGGCTTTTGTTTGACAATTGTAAACATTTTCTACAAAAACCAATCAAAAGTTCGTGACACGCACAGCTATCAACCATCACAAATTTGGAACTATGATGAATTTGGTGCACAAGTTACTTGAAATAGAGGCACATTTGTTCTAACACAAACAAGCTCAAAAACAATGCATTCAATCATGCCGAATGAGTGCAAATGGCTATTAGTGTTATCATGGATCATTATAACAAACACAACATTCCCAAATTTTTACATTTTCAAAGGTAAATGTTTTAGACATCGTTTCATTGCCAAATGCAAATTTGGTGTTACGATGGCGATGTGGCTTAAAACTTGGATGACATCCATCTTGTTTAACAAACGGATTTACATTTCATTACTTTTGTTCAAATTTTTGGAAATAATATATGCCCAACTAATCATCACTTACTCATTTTGGATGGTCATAACTTGCATCTTACTTTAGATGTTGTCCACAAAACAATGGGCGTGCAATTGGATCTTATCACCTTGCCATCACACACAAGCCATGCATTATAATTATTTAATGTTTTTTGTTTTATACCTTTCAAAATCATTTAAAAAATATTATAGAGATGTTTAAACATTTATTAATAAAAAATGAAATGTTAGCAAGGAAGATTTGGTACAATGGGTGTTTTTTGCCCTCAAGAAGGCACTAACACCAACAAACACATGCAAAGGTTTTTCAACCAATGGGGTATGGCATTTGAATCCATATGCAATGGTAAGCAAGATGTAACCATCTAAGCAAGTTGTGGATAATGAACTTGAAATCCAACTTGTGGATTTGCAATTTGAAAAGGTCTTGAAAGAGTACTTGAATTTGCCAAAAGGATCATCTACCACTATTACGTGGACACTAACGAAAAATGTAAAAATGATGATTTCCAATTGAACAACAAAAGAGGAATTTTAAATGATGTATTTGATTTGTCAATTGACATTGAATTTGAAAGTGTGAATCATAGAAGCATTCACACTAGTTCAAATAACTTATAGCTTGGACTGATGATCTTGCAAAAGGGGTGTTGGAGGGGTGTGAATCACATGCAACAATCTCAATTGCTCTTAATGTTGGCTTGCATCACTTTTTGATTTTACCAAAAGCTTCAATCAAGTTTAGTTGTCACATGTCAATAAAAAAAACCCTTGGTTGATTACAACAAAAACATCATGATGACTAGTGACCATTATGTGGTTGCATTTGAATAAAAATGGCAAGAAAAGACACAACAACCTAAAAGTAAGATGTTCAAAAGGAACAACTGTTGGCATTTAAGTGCCCAAGAGCATTTGAAAAGAAGGATAAAAAGGTGGCGAAATGGATCCAATAGGAGGAAAAATTGTTTTTTAAAAAATTGATGAATTGTGGACCTCTAAATGATGTGGAGAGGTGGGCAATGTTTTGCATTTGGCCATCAAAACTAATCTACCTCTAGTGGAAACATCATACCATGTTCCATTTTGCATGTTCACATTCGTTTGTTGCAAATTCAACATGAAGTTCGCCATCACCAAGTGTGAAGCTCAACACAAAGGCCAAAACATGTTGCATATTACCTTGGTTAAAGTTAATTGAGGTTATAGAAGAATCACAAATTTTTGTTTTGTGAAATGATCAACCTCATATTGATCTCAAATTATTGTTGGCATTTGCAAGACACCAACGTTTGCATGCCAAGAAAATCATGCAAGAAGGATCAACAAAGCTCATTTGTGGTTTGATTTATATGATTTAGGGTTGATTAGTGATTTGTGTAGGGAAACTAAGTTAGCATTTTGGGTAATGAGGCGACGCATCACACACTGTTAAAAAAAAATGTGATGTGCATTTTAGGAGTGTGAAATTACACATCATACTATTCACATTGTTCAATTTGCAAGCATTGCCTTATATTTTTTAATCATCGCATCATTTGCTTTAACATGATTTTGGATCACCCACCATGGTTTTAACTATATATTCCTCCTAATTCATTATGCGCAAATGACACATTTAAAAAGTTCACTACAAACCATCATGGGCAATAAAATGTTAATAGTCAACATTTATGGTAGCAAATGTGGGCCCCACTTGTGCATAATAGGTGTCTAAGTGTCTAAACTCTGAAAATGTGGAAGTAATTATGGATGGATGGAAAAGAATGATTCCACCATGCTTTGACTACCCTCCTATTTGCTAAGGGATGATTTTTTTTTCCACATCCAACTTCTGTCATTTGAATTGGGAAACCCTTAAACCCTCCATTTAAGGTTCAATTAACTTAGTTTAAAAAAGCGAAAATTTTATCAAATTTGTTGAATTTTTTGAGGAATTAATAATTGTCCCAACCACTGGGTTATTTTTACAAAATACGCAAGAAAAGGCATACTTTGCATATTTGTTCCTCATATGTTTGAAATTCTGGAATAATAAATTTGAAATTGCCTAACCTCACAAAATAAATAAAATTTTGGCAAAGAAGTGCCAAACATCCTTCCTAGGTATGATATTTCAGAATTCTGAGACTCAAGTATAACTATACAAGATCCTCATCCCAAGATCCTCATCCCTGTTGAATATATTGTATAGGGTAAAGCTCAACGGGCTGAGGCTTTGCCAGAATAAGGGCCTTGTGACACAGAGCCAATAGAGGCCGCAAATCTGTTAAAGCCTTACACAGTGTACAAATTGTTGCCCTTTTCCACACACAAAAATATTGTGATACCCGGCGGGTACCCACTGGGTATGACAGGAAAAAATGATGATGGGCATCATGAAAAACTAATTTCATAAATTTGTTTTATGAAACACCTGCTGCCACATTAAGCCTTTTTAAGGCACAGTTCAACTGCACTTTAAAAAAAGAAGAAACTAAGCCAGGTTTTATTTGTTCGTTTTGGAAGCACAACAGCAGACACTACCTGACAAGTTGTTGGCAAGACAAGCTCATTGGCAGAGGGGGCGCTGGCAGGAGTTTCACAGTGCACACCACCGGGGTTTGAGAACCCAGGACCTTTTGTGGTCCCAGGGTCCCGGAAGGGGTCTATACCAATGAGCCATCATCCCCGGGGCTAAGTGGCCAGGTTTATATCTGCTAAGCCAATAACTTGGACTGCTTTCCATGTGAAAGAGATGAATTTGACAGGGTGGGGTCAATTTTTTAGTTTTTCTATAGTAGCGCTCTTAATAGTTATTTAACACTGAACATGAGTCACAGGTACAAGTATGGAGTGAGTTCTGGACACATCATGTAAGGGTACACTGACCTGATGGGGCTCTAAAGTGTACTGATTGAGTACTGATACTCATGTTCCAGTACACATTAAAGTTTCAAGGTTTGCAGAAGATGTCCAGACAACAACTACTACCTTTTGACTGCTACCAAGATGTATTTATAGTCAACTTGGGAGCATAGTACGTGGGTGAGTAATACACGAGACGATAAATACCCCCCAGCGAGCTCTGTCCGTGCTTGTTTTTGTCCAGCGCTTTTTTTCTTGTCTTCTTGCACATGTTTTTCATCCCCCTGCATGGTTCTACATGCTCTTTCAATTCTGGAAAAGAGCATTACAATGATTTTTTACTTAAGAAGTATTTTATGTCTTGCTTCAAAAGTTCGGCAGGTTCAAAATCTGAATCTTCTACTTATAGAAGGTGCCACAGACCACTAGCATAGGTTCAGGTGTATAGCAAAGCGTGCTTCACACACATCATTACATTATACTTCCCAGGCCACACACCCAACGAAATACAAGTTAGAAACAAACAGGAGAAAGAAATCAGGCCAAGCATGCAAAGCCAAAGCAGTTCAGAACCATAAGTAGCAATTGCAAAAGCTCTGGACACCATTGTACAACAACAAAAGAGGTCCAACCTCATGGGGCTATGCAGGCATCCTTGTTCCTGAGAAATGAAGAAAAAGCTAACCCTAAGAAAAACATCATGGGATTTTGAGAACACACAACAAATTTCCACCATTGTGCAGTGTGCCTTCAGTACAAAGTTTTGAAAAGAAGATGTGACAGGGCTTGTCAACTAGCTCTTTGGTTGCTGATTGAAGGTGGCCAATGATTTCTTCAGGTAACCTGCATTGGCAACTAGTCCTCTGTTTCTTCATTTAGCAATTTCCAAAGCAATAAGTCATGCCCACCCCCAAGTTTCAAACATCTCCAAATAAATAACCATAGAGTTAAGTGGTTTGTAGATATATTATCTTTTTATAACATAATCCCCAATAACATTATCAAGACATTGAGTTTTTAAAAGCTCAAAAAGGCATTAGAAACTTTTTACACGATAATTATATAGGTATTGTCAAGGGAAACTAAATAAAACAGTTGGGAAGTGCATTTGTGGAATGTTTAAAGCATGCAATTTTGGTGTTCAAAGGCTGAAAGTTCAAACATACACATTCTTAACTTTTAAGGGTGTGCTCTCATGCAAAAACATTATGCATACTTTAGTTTACTATGTGTATATTTATATAACTGGAAGGGCAATTGGATGTAGAAATTAGAACATAAATATGAGAAGGAATAATTCTTCTGAGAGGCTTGAGACTCCAGTTTTTTTCTGACAAAATTTTCCGTTTTCTCTTAGAAAATATTGGGATTTTTCTTTGGAATTTTTTTATAAAATATTCTAAATTCGAATGATTTTTTTTTCTTTGTGTGCAAAAATTAGCTAAAATTTCCAAAATGGCAAAGAAAAAAGAAAAAAAAAAGTGGGGTTGATGAATGCATACCAGTCGAAAAGAACAGCCAGAATTGAGTAATATATACAAACTAGTTGTACACCGGTCTGTACACGGTACTGTGGATGAAGTACATCCGACTGTATAAGGCCCAATAAACGAAAATAATTGCTTTTCATCGGCCGGCCATCATAATGCGACCACATGGTCGCATTTGAATACTTGATTGTCCAAATCTTCGTATTTATGGCTGGGCATGTGGAAATAATTAATACCATACGTTGCATGTAGTAGTCTGTCTTGGGCGGTTCTCACAGTTTTATGGGAACCGTCGGTTCCAGTTCCCGGGCCGATTTCTAATAATCGCCTTGAAATTAAAATATACATTTCTCACATTTTAGAGAACCAGTCAGGGTATCAAGTTTTCTGTGTTTTTTTTTTTTACTCGATCGGTTGTCACAAAATTTAATTGCAATTGATTTGTCAAAGGCGATTTTCACAGGCTGGTTATTGGAAAAAAAAAATTCAAAATATTTTTTTATAATTTATTCCATTTTTACTTCAAAAAATTTACAAAAACTAAATGTAGTTTGGACACATGCTAAATTTCAAGATCATACCTATAATAACATGGCAATGGATGGTTCTTTAATTGCTTTCCAACATTGCTTGTGGGCTAGATTAAAAATAAAAATCCTTGCCAATGTTTTTAAAAAAAATAACAACTAAACAAAATAGAAAGAAGCATGAAGGTGAAACACAGTCAAAGCCCAAGAGAAAAACACCCAAGAGATTTGATCGAACAAATGAAGGCAACCTAAAAAATGCTAAGAAAAATAAGCCAAAATAAAGATGAAAGTTCTCATCAAAATTAATGAAATAACATAATGCAGGTGGCACAACCTAGACTTTACTTACCACTGTAAACCCTAGGGACCTAGCATAGATCCACAGACCCATTCTAGACTCCTCTACTTGAGAACCAAACCCAGGTATCCTCCATTACTCTCACTTTGAGTATCAATTTGTTGAAAGATATCCCAAATTGTTGGTTCTCTATTCTCAAGGTGTTAGTTGTTGTTCTAATGCAAAACCAACAAATTGAATCTCACCTTAGGTATCATTACCAACAGTGAGAATTAGCCAGACACCTTGGTCAGTTCTCACCTCACTAGTGATAGCCTCCTAACATTGGTAGTAACTAGTAACCACTGGTAGATGCCAAAATAGCAACCAGAACATGAGGGGGAGTGGGTGGAAATGCCCTAATTACCTTACCTAAGTATACTAGAACATTATGGCTTGGAATGATATATAGGGAGCTAGATGGGTGAGGTTAGAGTTGGATTTAGTGACAAAAGGGGTGGATATCAGTAACCTCATTCATAAGTAGATGAGAAACATGTGGGCTGCAAATGACCAGTGTTGGGAGGTTCTCATTTTTTTGAACCTGGAATCGATGGGTCTATAATCCTAAGGTATATGCATATTACCCATTTTCATGGTTCTCCAAATTCAAAGAACTGGTTCTGACCATGGACCCAATGGTTTTTAAAGAATCGTAGAACCGGGTTTGACCCCTAACCATGGTTCCCAAAAATCAAAGAACATGATCCAAAAACCTACCCAAGATCGTTAGTTTTTTGAAATTTTTTGAAAACCCAGGACCAGGGGTTCTTTTAATTTTGAGAATGTTAAAGACCATCAACTGGAGGTTTTGAGATTGTGAAAACTTTTGTTGAGAAATGGAACCAAAGGCTAATTTGATTTATAGAACTCTACCAACCTTAGTACCAAATATTCTTGACAAAATCACAGACCTGCCCATTATTGGAAATGGCCTCTAACATCAGAGTAGAACAATTATGGGAATAACCTTAAACCTGCAAGTTTGTGCCCAGTACGTGCCCACCACCACCCACCTCCTTCTTCTTGAATCTTCTTCACCCACCCACTGACAGAACAAAAAACTTTCACCAACCAAACTTTTTGATTTTTCCTGATTCAATTACTTAAAACCATCAGATCAGACAGTGAATGAGTGAATGGCAGGCAGAGAAGCACAAGCCACTTGAATGCATGTTGCAGCAGGTGTCTCTGGGTCCTGCCACAGTATTAAAGAGATTCCCACAGAAAACATACTTATTTGAGGACTAGTGAAACAACCTCTTTGAACACACAAACAGCAGTTATTAGTGTGAGCACCCACAAGCTCCCCTGAGCTTCGACCCATTAGCCTCCTCAAGCTTGTAACTCTTGCTACTGCCAAGAACAAACACTAGGCTTGCTTGGTTTGCAGATCATAAGAAGTGATTGTGCATGATCTGATAGGTATCAATATTCACTGAGCTGCAAGAATTAGCTAGCTGCCATCGATGGGTGTTGTAGTTACTCTGCGGAGTTTAACAGTAGTGATTACGTTTGTTTTGAGCTTACTGCATGTAAGTAAGTTAGGCAGATGCATTGTTGTTGATCGCCATGATGCAGCAGCTGCAGAGGAGAATTTTCAAAGCTCTAGTCGTGAAATGCTTGCAGCCGATGGTGCAGGAGCTGCTGTTGCTGGTAGTGCTTTGTCACAGCAACTACTGTCCCAGCTGAAATCTGGGAACTTGGTGCCAGAGGTGGTGGCAACACTTCCTGACAATCTGTTGGACATGAGAGTGTTGTACGGTGATGTGGAGCAGCCTATCGGTGTGCAGATGCGGTTGGTTCAAACTCAGAACAAGCCTAGTGTGCAGTTCTATGGCAATGGCTTTGGGGGAGATGCTGACAAGTACACATTGGCGATGGTAGACCCGGATGCACCCAGCCCTTCCAATCCCGTCCTCCGTAACATCCTTCACTGGCTTGTCACCGATATCCCTGGCTCCACAACTGCTTCTCAAGGTTAAGTAACCATCCATTGCAGCTAGATGCCTCTGGCTGCTATGCTGGTTCTCAAGGCGTCATTCCCTTAGAAATTTATATATGCACAATTTAACATGTGAAATTATGTGAAACTGTCTTTGACATCTTGAGTTTATATATGCTTGCAGAAATATGGGAAACTGGACAAGAGAAAATTCCATACATGGGACCTGCCCCACCTGAAGGTCTGCATCGATATGTTCTCCTGCTGTTTAAACAGGTATGTACATGTATGATCATCCCAGCTGCTAGTTCGCTAGTGGGTGTGTCCTTGCACAACTTTTCAGACATGATCTGTAGCAGTTTTTTATGTCAAATTTTGTCACTCCTGAAACCAAATAGCTCATGAATGTTTGCTCTCATATTTCCTGCCTTCACGTCAAGCACATAGATCCTAGGTGGAAGCACACTACTGGGGACCAAGGCTTTGCTTTCACACCACTGGGGGACCCCTTTATGTTGTTACAAATGTTGTTTGTTTCTTGGATGTCGTGTTTTTGAAATTCAACCATGTCAATATTAAGAGGAATTTTCACAATAGTTTTGCATATTATGATAGTCCAGAACATAAAGAAGTCAGTTGTTATTAAAAAAACTACTCAAGCAACTAGAATGTTCAAATTACATCTAGAGTATTTTTGGGGTTGTTCTCATGGAGTTTAGGCATACCTTCGAAAATATTGAAGTTGTCTATTACAATTGAAATTCTCATTTAAGAGTTTGAACTTTGATGACAATGTGTGTGCCAGGAGAAGTCTTCGGGGCTATTTGACAAGGTGATGGAAGTTCCTCCAAGTCGGGTGTCCTTTTCGTTGGCAGACTTTGTGAAGAAATACAAGTTAGGCATCCCAGTTGCAGGCTACTATTTCAGGGCAGCCTACGGCAGCTAAAATACTCATCACTTATCAATCCAAGCAATTCTACTTAGAAGGCCAAGAACAACAGTAGTCTAACAATGATATGGCATAAGGGTGATAATGCAAAGTCCTGTGATTAGATGCATGATGCACATAGAAGTAATGCACGAATCCGAATTGCAATGATCATCCTCATGTACTAGACTTAAAACTGACATCTGCTAATTATGCATAGCTATCTTACAAGGACTTCAAAACATTTAAATTTCTTGTAAGATAGTTTGAAACAAAAGGGCACAATGTATACATAGAAAGCATGGTAAAGTACCCAGCTCATGATCCTTGACAATTGTGGAGAAAAGGTGAACAAGGGCGAGAGGTACCTAGTTGATATAATCTCTTTTCATGTTTGTTGAGATCAATCATGAATTTCATCTAGATACAAGATATCATGGTTGAGTGTATTTTTATTGGGTTTTTAATTTTATGAAAAAACATATTTATGCTGGAAAAGTTCAAAAAGTATGATTTATATTTCTTACTCCAAGAATGATTTGTTTTCAAATTTCATAATATTGAAATCTCAACTCCAAGGTGAGATTTACGTAGTAGGCTTAATTTCTTTCCAGGTGTGCTGAGATCAATCATGATCTTACTTGCAATTGTTAAATACAAGTTATCTTGGTTGAGTGTACTTTCAATGGGTTTTCCATTGTGAAAAGTAAAACGCATCAATGCTAGAAAGGTTTATAATGTATATATTCTTACTCCAAGAAAGACTTGAATTCAAATTGCCTTCGTCTTTGGTGCTATGCAAAATTTATCAAATTATAGATATTATTGTTTGAAGCAAGGTATCAAAAGCGGGTTTCAAGAGCAAGAATAAATAGGAAATGGGTGATGTGCACACACATTTTTCAATGGATTTGTAATTAATTGATTTCATGACCAAATGCAACCACCATCAATTTGCCAATTGATATTGTAGTTGCAATTGATGTTCGACATCAAATAATTCTCAAAAGGTTTGGTTGAGAAATAAATAAATAGTGATATCCATTGAAATCTTTAAAAATCAAACTTGTAACCTATGAGATATAGTCCATGTCCAATATAATTTGTTTTCAAAATGTTCAATGTTAGGTTAGTAATGTTTTTAATTGATGGTCTTTGAAATTTGCAAATTAAAGTTGCAATTTTTTTGTTTGAAAATTTGGTGAA
>Ga0116228_10004980_pt1 | contig 11813 bp, 4 predicted proteins | sample S1TSphfallax_2_FD_89694 | JGI IMG/M metagenome (GOLD analysis project Ga0116228, IMG submission 89694) | Host-associated microbial communities from peat moss isolated from Minnesota, USA - S1T2_Fc - Sphagnum fallax MG | ecosystem: Host-associated > Plants > Peat moss > Unclassified | place: USA...
ATAGAAACCCAGAGCTATGGATTTAAAAAACTCACAAGTCTTTGATTGCAACACAGTTGCAGTGGAATCAGAGAATTGCGGTTCTTTGATTGAAACCCAGTGTGTGTAATTAAAAAACCAGGGCTCTTTGATAGAAACCTGGATCTCATCCAATTAAACAACTAGAGGTTTTTCTTCTGTGAATTAGGGTTCACGAGGTTGCCAAGTTTGAGCTTCCAGCATTGGCAAATCCAAGGAGTGTGCATCACACAATTTTCCTCCTTCAATGTGACCTCAGAAATGGCAAGAAGATATTGCCACTTTTTTTTATGTTTTTATTAATGATGGCTTTCATGGAGTTGGATATGGACAAAGGTGATTTTTATTTTTATTTTTTGTTTATTCAAAACTTTTTGTCATTTATTGTCTCATCATCTCATTTTCCTCTTTGCCGCAACCTATATTGCTTGTTTTTGCCTTTGTTCCAACAGTGACGGATTAAAAGTTAATTATTGTCATACTATAAGGTCATCTTCTCCAAGAAATGTTTCATATTGCTTCAAACTTCTTGTTGAGTGCTCTTGATGACTTTTTGATTTTACTCCTCCTTTCGTTCTTTTTTATGTTATAGATTTTTTCCTCCAATTGTTAATGCACATGTCTCTAACCTGTTATATCTTTCTGGGCACATTGTTGATTTTGCTAATAGTTGTAGCATAGTGATGTGTGTGGAGCAAGAGGGTTTGTCTAATGCCAACATTGATGTTCTTTTAGCGGAGAAGGCATTGTTGGATAGCATGAAGAGGTAGCTAATCTCCTAGAAACCTCATTGGATGATTATATTTACATGGGTGTTCTTCAAGGTAAACAACAACTAAGAGGTTGATTTGAAGCAAAGCCAACTTATGCATTGCATTGTTTGTCATAGTGAAACTATGGGGTGTGAGATTCTGACTTTGCACACAAGATGTCATAAAGGTGTCATTGCTAACAACAAGGCTCATGCCATATCAACTATGACGAAACATGTGGAGCAAGAACATGTCTCTTTGCTTAAAGGGTTTAGAGAAGTTCAACATGATTTTCCTTGAACTCTTTTAAATTGAAACTAACAATTTAATGATAGAATATAACCCTAAGTTCAATCTTTGATTTTTTTCCTCTTCAAACCCATTTTCAAAAGACCATGAAACAAAAAATCAATTCTTGGAGGACATAATGTTGTCAAGGGTTTCTTTCCATTAAGGATGATTGAATCTATTTGGTTGTGAAGATTGGCTCTTTAATTGTGCTTGAAGGTGACCTTCCATCCAAGAAGGTTTTCACTAATGAAGTTCATCCTACATTGGTGAATAAGACCTCAAGAAAATAAATGCATCCTACCTTGGCAAAATGCTTGATAGCGACATGCACTTTCAATCTTTGGATGTCAACAAGGGCCCATGACATTTTTGCAATGGTTATGAATTTTCTCTACACCAACTAAGAGCCAAAACATATCACTATTGGGTTGTTTAAAGCCCATTATACAAATGGTGCTACCATGGTTATGAAATTGAAACAATTTTTGGCAAATTTTCATTCACACAAAAAAAATTGGCTTATGTCAAAGATGAGGGCTCTAATTTGTAAACTTATGATCAAGCTCTCAAATTAGTGGTGTCATGTGGTGATCTTGGCATAGCTGAACCATTTGATAGCTTTTATTATGGGCATGCACTATCAAAAGTATGTCAATATGCCACTTCATATGATAAGGTGGTTCATAGATTACATTATCCATCAATCAAATATGCCCAAGCAAACATCCAAAAATATATCACATGATTAGGGGAGGTAATTGTGGGAAAAGGCGTGTGTTGATTTTAGTTTGAACCCACGCAAATTGAACATACCAATTATAACGAAGTAAGTTTCTAAACCTTAAGCTTATGTGCTACATGGTTTAACATTTTATAAGTTTTTGCTAGATTTTGAACTCCCAACAATTTGAGGTTGTCATGTAAGCTGAAAAAAGTTCAACGTTTTTAGATATTCCACTTAAATTTACATAAAATCTTTTCATGTAATGCAACAATAATTAGCAACAACTTTTTAGAAGCAATTATATTGGCTCATAAACCAATTCAAGAAACACTTGAAAAGTAGGTGACAATGACATTTTTCCTTTTCCCATGGCCTATTTTGATGATTAAGGTTATTGTAACAACATACTTTCTGAGAGTATGGTTCATTTTCTTTCTAAGGGTGATTATGTTTTGTTTGATCTAATCCATGGTAGAATTTTGAAACATTTCATTGGATTTTGATATCCCCATTCTAATCATTACTTTCCTTTTTTCATATCCTCATATTTTGCTTATGTTGTTTAGCCACTAGTTAGCCCAATACTAGATTCATTTTAGTTTGAAGGCTATTGTTAATTCATTTGCATTTGTCCAATCTCCCTTAAAGTTGTCTAATGAGTAAATATCTTGAACTTTATGTTCCAACCTTTTTCAAACTCCATTGACTTCTTCAAATTGGCCACTACATTGGTAATAATATTGATGACATCCTTTTTCTTATGTTTAATCAAGCTCTTGTCCACTAAGTAGAATGTGGTTTGGTTTCATTTTCCACATCAATTGCTTGAATCTATTTTAGATTTGTATGTGGTGAAATTTTATAACCCTCACCATTTTTAAATGTATACCTTTTACTTTTGACATGCCTCCTAATGACTAGATTGTGATAATGTCTTTTTTCATGGATGCCTTATCTCAATCGAAAACATTTACAATGTCATTGGCATCGATGTCAAAGGTGACAATTTGTGAAACTCCATAGGGTAATGGGGGAATATGGGATGGGTTTTCAACCTCTAAGAGCCCAAGGATAATTTAACCAATGGCATAGAAGGAAGCTCCACCTCACATCCTTGATTTTTACATAGTTGATTTGTTTTCATTGCTAAATATATTAGTTTATTTTTTTCCATGGCCAATTTCTTTTTAGTTTAAATTTGTTAATGGTTGATTTCATTTCATGGTTGGTTTTTTTCTAGGAGTGGTTTCTTTTCATTGTTAAGTTATACATCCATAATTTGTTTCCATGGCACCTTGAACTTTGTGGTGGTATGCAACCCCTGTGATAGCTGATTTTAGCTTCTTTCCATGGCATTTTAAATGGTTTTTTGTTAATTTTTCTTAGTTTTAAAAAATAAAATTGGTTGGTTTCAAGTGATTTGAACTCCATCGTGGTTAGTTTGAGCCAATTCAAGTTCTATGGTGGCTAGTATCAATTATTTTGAATTCCATGGCAATTTGTTTGAGTTTATTTGAGCTTTGTGGTGGGTGATTTGAACTAAATTAAACATTTTCATGACTAATTTGAATTAATTTGAATTTTGTGGTGGTTGGTTTCAATAATTTTGAGTTCATTTGAACTTCATGGTGGAAGGTTTGAACTAAATTGGGCATTTCCGTGGTTGGTTTGAATTAATTTGAACTATGTGGACGATGTCAATTTCAATTATTTTGAGATCATTTGAGGTTTATGTTGGCTAGTTTGAGCTTTTGAATTCTAGGGTGGCTAGTTTGAATTTATTTGAGCTCATTTGATATTCATGGTGGTTGGTTTCAATTATTTTGAGTTCATTTGAGTTTCATGGTTGGTTTGAGCTCTTTAAATTCCTACAACTTTTAGGAATTCTTTTTAAACTACTAAGGTTTATTGTTTATTAATTTGGGTATGTCATGGCAACTCTTGAAAAACTTCCAACTTTTAGGAATTCTTTTTAAGCTTTGGGTTTTGATGTTTAACAATGTGGTATGTCATTACAATTATTAAAAGTCCATGGTTGTTTTGTTTTGTTATTGTGATTTATTACCATCCATGATTACAAGTTTGCAAGTTACATTTTGTTGTCCCAAGATATGTTAACTTACTAGAATGCAATTGCATTGTGTTATTATTGACAATCAATGGCACTACAAAGTCATGTTCCATCTCCAAGAACCTAGGTTGCATGTGAAGTGGTGACAAAAATATTATCACCAATTGTGATTAGTTATGTGTTGAATAAAAGCCATGGACATTGGTTGGTTAAAGTTGTGTTGCATTTTATCATCACCAAGACACGAGAGCTTTGTGATGAGGTTGTTAATGTGGTTGTGCCCAAAAGAATGGGTGATCCTGAGGTAAATGTTTTTGATACAAAGCTAGAAGAACACATAGTTCACATGAAGCACCAAGTCTTGGAAGTTTTTCAACCTTTCCTCTCTTTTTTGCATGGGTTTAAAAGAAAAAAAAGGTCACAAATATGTTGGCTTTCATGCTAGATCCAAGGTTCAAAAATTTGTGGTTGGTGACCAATTACATAGGTCATGAAAAAACATTTGCATTGGTTGTTTAATATGATTTGGTTTGTTATTGCCTTTGTTGATTCAATGTTACAAAACATTGATGCCCTCTATATTTGGTGAGGAGGTTCATGTGGAAAGTTCAAACTTCCATTGTGAAGATTTGTTTCAAATGACAAAAATTAGTGTAAAAGTTTTGACTTCACTTGTGGCACACAAGCTTGATGCATTTTGTAGCTACAACCATGTTGATGTGGACAATTGCAAATGTGCATTATCTTGGTGGCAGGGGGAAGAACACAAGTTCCAATAGTGGCTTTGGTGGCTTGACAATTTTTTGGGATTCTAGCAAGCCAAATTGAGATAAAGAGGATTTTCACCATTGCTAGAATTATGATTGCACTTTAGAGGCGTCAATTGTAAATTAACCACCTAAACTAGATGATTTTTGTCAACAAAAATTGGCTCCATGATCCAAAGGTTGAATGTTCAAAGTATTCTAACCTTGTACATGTGACCTTATAAGTGCATGCATGGCTTGAAATTAAAGTTGACAAAAGAACTTGATGCAAAATTTGAAGATAAGGTTGAGCGGGAAGAATTCCCACATGTTTGTGATTTCCCTCTTTGAAAATTGTTTTGTTTAAATGTTTTTCATTCTTCATTAGACTAAGTTTTTGGAACTTGTTCATTTCTTCCTTTCATTGTGGGTCAAAAAGCTTCATTTAACTTCATGGATCCTTGGTTAGGTTTTTTTGCAAATCTAATTTTCCCATGGCTAATTTCAACAAGTTTTAATGTAATTTGTGAATTGTGAAGTTGTAATTAGTTTGTTGTATTTAAAAAAACAAGACATTTTTAGTTTGTAATGCTTCCTTCTTTCAATGTAGATGAAAAAATTGGGTTTGGATTCTATTAAAAAACCTTGTACTAATAAAAACAAAAAAAAAATAATTGAGCCTTGAATTTGTTAAAAACCAACTTCAAAAAATTGGCCATGGCAAATATAATACTTGCCATAATGGAGGCAAATCAAGGGATTTTAATGATAACTAGATAAAGGAACCAACCAAGTTTCTATGAAAAAAATGACCTTAAAAAACCAGCCTTTAAACTCCCATACCCCCAAAACTTGTTGGTTTTCACAAAATTAAAATTAGAAAAAACCACAACTTGTTAATTATTTGACAACAAAAATTTGTAGCTTGGAACTAACTAGTTTTATGAATTTAATTTTGAGAAACTACCCAACCCAATAATTATTTGAAAAAATGAAAACTAACAAACACTACTTAATAGTAGTGTTGATTAGGTCTTTCATTTTGTTATAACCTCTCCTTTTGTGTTTTTGATAATTCAAATTAAACCTTTTTTGGGTATTTTAAAAACCTTAAAATCATAATACCTTTTAGTTTTTAATATTTGAAAACATTCAAAGTATAAGTGGGTTTTGGAAAACCGAAAATAAATGATTGTTTAAGGTAGGTTCTTTTGATTAATTATTTGGTTTTTAAGAAACATGTTTTTTGGTCAAATTCAATTATTTGATTCTCTTACAATTAGCAGTCAAGGTTTTCCATACTAGACACAATATATTGTTGGTTTTCTCTCATTGCGAAAATAGAGAATTGCCCAACATTGCTTGTTAGTTATTATTTAAAACTTGCCAACACTCGTTATTATGGTGATCAATACTATTTGTATTAGTTTCAACTTGCCATAAAAAACATAGCCATGTACCTTGGCATTTTTAGAAAAAAAATCACAATTTTGCAAATTGATTTATAAAAAATGAAATTTTATCAAATTATTTTTTCTACAATTGCCAATAATTTTTTAAATCATTAACATTACCATGTTTTTACACATTGTTCAAACCAATAGCCAAGATACAAAAATGATCTTAATATTGTTTTACTTTCATATTTGGTCTATATCTATAGCAAAACATGGTTAAACCCTTTGTGGATGATTGTTGGTGTGACAACATCACAAAATTGAAATAAAAAACACATTACACTTGAATGAGCTTGCTTTTTGAACATAATTTCAAATGGGGGAAAAAGAAACATTTGTTGGTTTGGGGGATGCCCAAACTTTTCTGTTTGGTCCAAAGAAAAAACAATAGAAAAGAAATTTTGGGGTTTGAAGGTGGGTGGAATTCATTCAAATACAAAAAATAGGTTTGTTGGTGATTTCTTCAGTGTTTTAATCTTATTCCTTCGATTATTCTTCCAATTGCATTCCTAAAATTAACCGTTAACTTCATTAGAGTGTTTGAATGTTTAAAACCTATATGTACCCCCTTTAAAAAGGTGTGTGAAAATAGTTTGTTTTACATTTGTGAGATAGGAAATTATTTGCAACAAAAATTATGCCCACTTGACAACCTTCAACAAATGAAAGAAGATTATTTTTATGGGCAATGAAACAAACTGAATTTTCAATTAGGGCAAAACATTTAGGGCACTAACGTTTTAACCTACATGTTTTAATTCCAATCCAATGAAAAAGTCTAAAAAATGGATTTGTAATGAATAGATTGGAATATGGTTCCTTTCAAATTTGTGCAAAATTTATTGTTTCATTTGTATCATCCTAATGTTGTGTATTGAAGTGTTGGTAGAAATTGGCCAAAATGTAACAAATGTAATTGCAACTACATGTGACTATTAATCATTGCAACTATTTCTTGTGTTGATCATATTCTTACGACTACACTACAATTAATTTGTAACTATTTTGGTTTTCATCATTCCATGTGAACACATTTAATTTGGTTTTCATCCAAGAAAAGCTTATGCTAATTAGTTACAAATGTGACCAATTTAGTCATAGCCTTATGAATATACAAAGGTGTATTTTGTGTATTCTAAGGGGTATAGTTATATATATTAGGATTTACAAATGTATATTTTGAATATATATGAATAACCATATTACAAGTTTATCCAACTAATTTACTATACTTCCTAAAATATTCCAAATACATTTATTATTATATTTTAGTTAATTACCTTATAATAGTACATGATTTTTCAACATTATTTTTTACCAAAATTAACAAATAATATTATTTTACTACATAATGGTGATGTTGATGATATAAGTATGATAGAAATATACATACATACATATATATATAAATTACTGATATAATTAACATCTAGTTTTGAAATTTATAATTTATAATTATTAATGATTAATCAGTTGATGATTATAATAAATTACTGGAATATAATTTTCATTTTATTATCTTATTATTTTATAATAATTACTATAATAGTAAGTAAGGAAATATAGTAAATAATTATATAAATGTAAAAATTATTTTCAAAGGAAAAATATACTTATTTCAATATTTCAGTTATTAATTTATTTTTTAAAGAACTATTAATTAATAATTTATTGTTAATTAGCTAAGTTTTCCAATATTAGCCAATATTAGTTAATTAAATTAATTTAGTAGATCATAATAGTTAATATATAATTATAGTTATATATTTTTATTTTTATTTAAGTAATAGATTTAGTATTAATCGTAATAATTTATATTATAATATAATTGGTTAATTTTTTAAATATGTAAATAACAACTACTGAAAATTAATATTATAAATACTTAATTATTTTCTAGTTATTTTTCAAGTTATTTAATTAGCAGATTTTTTTAATTAGTAACTTATTATTTAATTAACTAAGTTACTAGTTAACTAATTAGGTAATTAGGTAGTCACTTATAGTCACCTAATTATATAATTAAAAAAAATTAAAATAAGGATAACAATATGGGATAAACATTTTTAATTGCAAACATCTTTCAATTTAAAAGTTTAGCCCATATGTTTTTGCTTTCATTCTCATCTTGAAATGTATATAAACAAAATGTTTTGTTTTACATTTCATATTTAAAACCATGGGCATATGGGATGAACAAATTAAAAAAGCTTAACCCAAAAAGATATATAAATATTCATGAATTGATGTTTAATTTACCTACCTTTTTAACCTACCTACCTACCTACCTAAGTAGGTATTTAGCTTAGGGAAATAAATGCATCCTACTTAGATAGGTGTCTAACCTAAGTAAATGGGTATGTAAATTCTACCTACCTACTTATCTACCTCCGTAGGTATGTAAGCCTAGGTGGGTAGGTAGGTAGGTAGGTTTGACCTACATATTTAAATATTTATTTAAATTTATTTTGGACAAATTCAATTGATATGCCATGTGGCAAATTGCTTTTGCATCATGTCACAATCTAAAACCATTCAAACACAAAAATTAAATGTCTTAGATTATTTCAAAATTATAATAAAAATATTTGAAATTATTGAAATTTGGGACATGTGGCAACAAATCATTTGCTCCCATTCTTCACCCAAAAAGTCACATCCTAGTCCCAAGCAACAATACATATATGGTTAATCAAAGGATGAAAGTGTATTTTGTTGAATTTTTTTTCATCCAAAAATTTCTTGTTGTTTGCAATGAATGTCACATGCAACTTGTCTAACTTGACCATCAAGATTTTAGTTGCAAATGTCGCTTGCAACTAAAAATTATTCATAAGGACCAATTGTAAAATGACCATTTTCTACTAATTATATGTATTTTATAACGTTGGTTGGGTATTTCATTTTGTTTTTAACTACTAATTTGTTACTATTTCAACTAAGATTTTGGAATTTTTAAAAGCTTAAATTCAACTAATTTTGTATTTTATTCAAAAAATATTGTCAATTTTTTTCTATTGAAAATTTGAAAAAGGAAAAAACCTTTATTGATTTTGCTTGTTTTGAAAACTAGGTGAAAGCATGCTAAAATATACCAAAACAATAATCTTTTTGGGTAAAACAACACAAATCTGTGAGAAGTAAATTAGAAAGTAGGTGATGCCTTAAAGGATTATCTTTTTGAATTACATGAGGGCATAAAAAATAATATGTTGAAGTTTTTGAAAGTTTCAAAAGCTATATCAACCTTTTTAATAACCTATTTTCAATCTACTTTGCAAAATTTGCCAATTTGTCCTATTGTGAGAAAGTAGATTGAAAGTAGGTAAAAACAAATTAATTTGAAAATGTCACTCATATGTTGCATTTTGAAAGGGTTTGGGGCATGATTTAATGAATCAAACAAATGCAATGCACTTTAGCATCATATCAAAAAACATGTTTTGGATGCCAAATTTGAGTTTATGGAAAACTTACTTTTGAAAGGCTTTACATTGTCATAATCCAAAAATCAAAATTCCAAAAAATATATATCAAGGTGCATAATGGCTCAAACATTAGTAACACATCATTTGAATTGTTTGATTTGAAAAATGTGCAATATTAGACAAAATAATAAACTTTCAATAAAGAAATAAATTAGTGAAAATAATAATATACATTAAAAATGATCATATATGGTTTATTTAACATGATAAGTGCACCCCAAAATTAGGCATGACTAAAATGCATAAAATGAAAAAGATTCCAAATCTACTTTTACTTGTTAATAAGGATCGCCAATTGGTGTACTTTACCATGCTTTCACCCAACTTCAACAAAAGTAGCAGGTTTTATGAAACAACATGAAACTTTGTAGTTGATGAATTAATTTTTTTGAAAAACTTTGAAAACTTTGTTTATATATCGAAAATTAGTTCTTGAAGGATTTAATGATGATGGTTGTGAACCTTAAGAATCATCCAAATAACTAATGGGGGGTTATTTCAAACACTCATTCAACATTTGTATTTCACATTCAAAAACCAAACTCCACATGGCCCTTGTTGCTACCAAAAGCTCCTATAGTACAATTGATACTAAAGAACTTAGTTGTTCGAAAGAAACATTTTATGCATGAATACAACAATCTTTTTTGGTGGTGCAGAGAACATGTCAAAATTAGACAAATTATTAGGTGATAATGCAACACATTAGTGTTAGGTTTTGTTGTAGTTGGCAATGCATGTGTGAAACACATTTGCAAAATTCAGAGCAATAAATTATGTAAAACGACTATAAGGACCGAATGAAAGACAAACTTCCATAGTCACTAATTCATTATGAAAATTATTTTTTTGATGAAGAATACAAGTAATAAGGTGCCCTTCAAATATGATGGCCCTCCCATTCATATAGTTTTATCAATGGAGTTTGCATGAAAAAATGACAATTTTTGAATGAGAAGAAAATTAAATTATTCATGTGATTGACATCCATAATTGTAAAGAAAAAATGCATATTTGGTGACATACGCCAATGGATATGACTTTAATACATAACCTTTTTGAAAAACTTAAGTCCATATATTTATTTATAATTTATAAAGAAAAATGGTATTCATGATTTAAAAATTTTGTGGATTTGATTTGTAAGAAAAAAACTTTGATGGCCATGAGGAATTGGAATATCAATAATTGAAATATGAATATTTTGAATGGGGAGTTACTTTGAATGTTGAAAGGAAGTAATAATGTGCAATGGGAAGTAAACTTAATTTGAAATGAAGAAAATAACATTTCTTTCACAATCTAAAAACATACACATACATGTTGTAAATTTCAATAATAAATAGTTGATGGAAAATTTATTCAAGTTGTTTACATGGTCTATTGAATGTTGTAGCCCATGATGTGTCATGTGGGATTCAAATAAAATAATCTTTGAATCTTGATGTTTGGAAATTACACATTTTCCTTGTAATCATGAAGAGCAAATGGTTATATGCTTGAAATTGTTTCAATTTAAAAACCTTTAGAAACTAACTATGAACATTTTCATGTGTTTGAAACAAATGAGATAGAAAACTCTTGGGACACTTTTCAAATTTCCTTGTAAGCACTTTAGTAATAGTCCAAGGACTTTAAAAATAACCTTAAGTTTAGAAATCACAATTTTTACAAATTATTTCAAGATGTTCCATGCTTGGAGAAGGGATAATAAGTAGCCAAGGATATGTACAAATGACATTGACAGTGGAATGTTTTAACTATCCTACCAAGATGCAAAACTTGAAATGTGAAATCAACACAATACATTGGAATGTAAATAAATATTAAGGGATGACAATGAATAATTATTATTAATTATAAAAAAATTATTTGAACAAGGCTTGAACAAAAACAAGAAGATTATTTTCAAATTCATTTGAAAGTTCATTTTGATGGTCAAGGCCTTGTGAACCAACTTAAGGTGCTTTTGAGCATATTTGTCTAGTACTAAAATGATGATGATAGAACTTGAGGCCAAAATTAACTTCACCTCATTACATACAATCAATGAAACATTCTTTAAGAAAATTATAGCATGTACATTGTTGAAAACAAATCTACCAATTCCTTATGAAGAAAGGAAAAAAAAATCCAAAGGAAAAAAATAATGTCCCATCAACAATAAGAAGTTCTTACATTTGCTTCACAAAACCATGCACTTGTACAACCACAACAACAATACATGTGACAACATGCCACACTTCACAAGTTACAAATTTTACAA
>Ga0116228_10004981_pt1 | contig 11811 bp, 8 predicted proteins | sample S1TSphfallax_2_FD_89694 | JGI IMG/M metagenome (GOLD analysis project Ga0116228, IMG submission 89694) | Host-associated microbial communities from peat moss isolated from Minnesota, USA - S1T2_Fc - Sphagnum fallax MG | ecosystem: Host-associated > Plants > Peat moss > Unclassified | place: USA...
CACCATTTTTCAAAATAAAGTAAACTAAATTAGCCACATCAAGAGCTAGGCACAACTAGGTTGCACTCGTAAAAGCACTTTTCTAAAAATGCTACAACCCACCTAGGACACTCATCATTTAATGCTAAGTATGCCAAGCATCCTTGTCAGTGGACTTACTTGAGGAATTTGGGAGAAAAAAATGGTGAACCTGAATAATCCTTAATAAAATCCCAGTACAATGTTACATTGGGTTTTTTAAAAAGTAGAACACCATAATTGTTTGAATAGTGTCAACATATATGATATTTCGTTTGTCAATCCCAAACCAATCTATTGTCATGATATACCCTTCTTTGTCAGTACTTCTAAAATCTATAACTTAATGAAATTATCAAGTTTCAAATGACAAATTAAAACACAAACCTGAAATACAAACAATTACAATCTAACGCTAAATTTGTCATAGGTTTTTTAACCTCTAATTTCAAGACAGGGGTTCCTTCTTAGGAAGGTGATTTTTGGCTCAGCACTCATAATTTCAATGAGGTGTTCATTACACACACTTATGATGTGTTTATGCTTTTTCGCAGGGAGTTTAAGTTTCTAATCTGTATTTTAATGCATGTATGCAGTTGTGGACCAAGATGATGCAACTTAGGGGGCATAACTGGAACATGCTCGACATGCAAATACCCTGGATTTTAGCTCTGAATTCCTAGTCTTCACACTAGTATCCATGATCTCCGCATCTGTGGTTTTCACATACATTGGACCAACAGATGCTTTCATAAGGATAGGTTGGTATATGTATGAGAGATTGATGTCTCATGTCCAAATCCATGAATACACCACAATTGTCTTAAATGGTGTTTGGTTTCCAAGATTGAAACTGTGAATCCAGGGTTTCTACATTGTACCAGGTTTGATCTCTCACATTAGTTTTCATTTGCTGATTTAGGAATGAAGCATAGACTCGACTTGCTGCTGGAGTTACTCTTAGTGTACAAGAGAGCCTCTAGTGGATTCATAAGAGCACTTAATAGAACCTGACTGGCTACAATTGCCCATCATTTATAAAGAGCAAAAGAGAAAAGCCACAGCCATGCACTACACATGAATGTGACCTTCAATGAGAGCATCTTGCTGGCAGTAGCCTGGGTATGGGATGCTCCATTCCATACATACTGATCAGTAGACACAAAACCACCATGATTTCCAGCAGATCATATAACATTATGCAAAAATTGTTCTACAAGAAATAACATGAAAATTGCTTTATTCCTCAACAATGGTTCCCTTGTCACTCACATAGATCCCATCCAAAAACTTGCGGATATCTTTCTTCTTCACATGGCATTTCTGCAGCAGAACCCCCCATCCCCAAAAAAAAGAACCAAGTGATTCAGAAACAACAAAACATATGTAGCAAATGATGAAACAGCAAAAGAATTGGAACAGGAGCATTGTCAAATGATGGAGGAGACCTTGCAACATTATCATTCACAAATGCACCAGCTTCAGCATCCATTGCAAAACACAACCAATCACAAAAAATCACCTGCAGTTTTCAAAACATTGACAATTGACAACATCTCACCTGATTGATGAGTGCAGCAGACCGGGACACAAGCTCAATGTCATTCCCTTCTAGAATTAGCTCATCTTTCACCTTCTCAGATCGCGTCACTGTCACACCTCCCAGCATGTCTACCTTGCGTACCTGTCCATCCATCACATGGTATCAAGTCAGAAACACATTAACAAGCATGCCCGCCAGCCCACCCTCGCCTCCTACCTACTGTGGTGATTTTGTTGGCTAACAGTGGAGCCCAAGCCCAGAAGAAGCGCTGTAACAAGCACCCCACTCTCAGATGCTAACTACTACATGTTGCAGTGATATTTTTGGTAAACAATGGAGCCCAAGAATCCCAGAAGAAAAAGTGTTTCTTGTTACATCCTACCCTCAGGTACTACTACATGTTGAAGTGACGTTTTTGTTATACAATGGAGCTCAAGAACCCCAGAAGAAACAGCGCTTGTTGTTACATCCAACTCTCAGGTACTACAGGTTGCAAAAGTGATTTGACAAGATGAGAGAGAAAGCAACAAGCAAGCACTGAGAATGGACGAACTCAACTCACCCGCTTCTCGCCCAAGAAGTTTCTGATTTCGATGTTGTCATTCTCGGCCGTGATGCTAGCGTTAATGGGGAAATGAGCATACACAAAGCGCATCTTGTAGCGGTAACCCTTGGTAACCCCAGTGATGAGATTGTTGATATGGCTGATGGCGGTGCGAATGGCAGCCATTGTTTTCCTGGTGCCGAACCATGCCTCCACCTTCAGCTTCCTTCCCCCCTCCTGCATCTGGAAATCGAGGTTCAGGTGCTTGAAGTTCCTGGTCAAAACTCCTCGCGGCCCTGTAACCCTAATCTGCTTCGCCTTGATCTCGATCTTCACACCAGCCGGAAGATCCATGGTCTGCGACGCCACGATGGTCTTCATGACGCCTCCACTTCCTTCCTCTCGATCGAACTCTCGGACACAACCGCAAGGGATGCGCTGCTGCGATCACAAGGAAAATGGGAAAAGAGAACAAGGCAGGAGACGGCGGCTGCATTTCAAGCTCTTCGTCTCTCTCTTTCTCTCTCTCTTCGCTCTACCGAATTAGGGTACGTCGACTAGCAATAAGCAGACTCGCAAAGCCTCTCTATAATCGGACACAATGCATGCGCTTTCATGCAGTTTTCCTTTTACTCTTCCGCAGATTTTTAACCCTGTCTGTAGTACAGAGGGTGTAGAATAGGCTTGTGTGTAGCAGTTTTTTTTTTTCTTTCTTTCTTTTTTCCCCAATTTTGTGTTGTATCCAAAATGGTGATGATCCATGGGAAGATTCAGCCCATTTTGACCACAAGCTAAATATGAAAGCAGAATTTTAAAAACATCCTTCTATATTTCTGGTTACCTATTTGGAGCATGTACAGAAATCTGGTGATTTTTCTTAAATTTTGGTAGAAGCATGGCTATCAGAAAACTCAAAAAGCACATGATTTAGCACTTTTGATTTTTAATATATCCTTTTGGCTATATATATGGCCAGCCAAAAAAAAAGGCTGGTGTGTAGGGTAGGTATGCAGAAAAAATGTTATGGCCAACGAAATTACTGTATATGGTGGTCTGAAATTTTTTTTCATTAATTATCTTGAGTGAACTAACAGTTAATTGTGTGGGTAATAAGGCTGGTAGGTTTTTGTGAATTTTAAAGGACCAATGGAAATGGTAGAAAGGGATCATTAATTTCAATCTTCAGCAGAATAGGGTTGTGTGTAAGCCTGAAGTTTTTTTCCAGGCCAATGGGATTGCTGGATTTGGTGGTCTGAATTTGTCTTCTTAGTCATCTTGAGTGAACTAACAGTTCAATGTGTAATAGCTAGTTAGAGACTAGGTTCTAGCACATTGCTTTGTGCACTTTGTTCTTCAACATGTGTTTACTCATTTCATGATTGTTTGGACTTAAATACAATCCCCATGTGATCATCACAAGAGTGACTCTTCTTGAGAAAGAGATTTTTGTTGGTTCAATCACATTGAGGAGGCAGCTCTGAGCACTTCTTCTGGAATTAGGATTTCCTCTTATCAACTTCTTCACAAGCTAACTTAGTTTCTATTTCATTCACTCATTCCATGATTACCCCCAAGTTCTTATGTGTGTCTCAAGGGTGGGTTCTCACAAATCCCATACGAGCACTAATTATATTATTTTCAGAAATGCTGAAATTTTCCCCAAAAGTTTTCAAAATAAATTTTTTATGAAGGAAAATATTGAATGTTCAAGAATATTCTATTTGTCAAAATGATTTTTTTTGGAATTAATTAATAAATTGACAAACATGTGCCGAAGCTGCCAAGGTACCACCATGTCTAGCAAGCAGAGATCTACACCAAAGGCCAATCTGCAATGGCCAACAATGGGCACAGATAGGATCGGCAGAATTTGTTTCTTATTGGTGGGGGTGGGGAAATAACTTGCACACTATTTTGAATGTGCTAAAGACACAGGTAGAGGCATGAATATCATCATGTGTGGGGTGGATATGCTCTAAGACTTTAACATAGACATCCTCAAGCTAGTTTCTTGGGTTCAGATTTATCTACAAGGAATAAGTGAATAGGAAGAGATTCCACTCTCTGGTCATCACAGTTTTGCAGAATAATGGATGTGCAGGAGGATTGCTCACTCAAAGTTGTGCAAGTTTGAAAACCCATCAAAGGAATCTGTGTCTCTACATTAAGGTGGAAATGATGCAAGGGTAAATCAGATAGGAATGAGTCCTGCTGCAGGTTGTCCAATTTCCATGATGGAGTGAGCTGGTTTGGAATGCCATGTAAATACAGGACGCAGCAAGGTGGTACTTGATGGGGTTGCAAGTTGGCTCAGAAAGTAACTGCTGATGTGAATAAAATGATTAGCACTAATAGTGAGAAATTGCCCTGCACCAATGCGCCTTCCAACATCCTCAAAGCTCATCAAAATTAGGAAGAATGAGAGCTCATCACAGGAAGCAAAAACTTGAGCAAAAACTTTCAACAAAAGTCCCTGAGAGCTCATCACAGGAAGCAATAACTTGAGCAAAAACTTTCAACAAAGTCCCTATGCTTTCATCAAAGCCCAGTCTAACAACTCCGGATCCCCACTATGGAATCATTAAGAGTTCCGCATTAGACATGGCCGCCTGCATTAGCTTCTCCCTTCTCGAAAGCTTGAAGATCATCTATCTGCACTAAAAAGAAAACATTCATCATCACCAAGAGTGCATAACTCATAAACTCCACCTTTTGTCATCCCTCAATAAGCTCCATGCTTATTATTAGCTTTGTTGTCAATTCCTCCATAAAACAGCAACAGAATTACATTCTTCACCCTACCTTCTTCCATCTCCTGTTTCAGTTTCTTTGTACACTCCCAATTTTGCCTGTAATCTTGATGTTTGAAAATTCTATGGATCTCACATACCTTGACAACCATGGGACAAGGTGGCCTTCTTTTTTGCATGCAAAATTGTTGGCCATTATTGATTCTGCATGGTTTTCCTACTGTAAAGTAATCCTGCAAGTGGACCACAATTATGCTCCAATGAGCTCAAATGGTGAAGATATTACTCAAGTCCTTGACTGCATTCAAATGTATGGAAACCCCGACATAGACAAATTGCATCAACAAGAGAAGGTTGTCATTTGGCTCCTGCATTTTAGCAGGTTAGGGTACTCGTGAGTAAGGACTTAACAACAGTACCATTCACGATAAATTCAAGCTCCCTTCTCAATCTCCATCTTGAACAAGAAACCAAAGCTATTGAACAAGTTTTGCATTGGCAGTATTAGTCAATAAGCACTTGTAAGTCAGCCACCTCAATGGCCTTAAACTTGCTAATATCTCGACCAGATTCACTTGCATGACTGAATCTGGTGTCAGAAATGTGAAATAAAGAACTGAATATTTGTACATTTCAGGGCAAGCAAGTGAAAATTCAACATAGATATCACCACAAATATAACTAACATGTCCTTTAGAGATTTCACATTCAATTTTCCTTCTTGTTTAATGAAAGTGCACACTTTAACAGGGACTCCTCAGCTATCCTCCAGGAATGCATGATGCAACTGTGCAAGCAATGCTACAACAATTGGAGTCTCATCAAATTCCCCATATGTTTTCATCCTCCCAACACCACAAAATCATCTCAATTACTGTGAAATAATACAAACACAAGAAGTTCATACTAAACAGGTCATAGATGTGATTTTCCATTCATTGAGGGAAATATGGCCAGATTGCAAGAATGTTTTTGGGTACATGCCTTTTGTTTCTACTCCCACATTGCACTATTGGATGGTTGTTTGACAATAACACTTATAATGCAATCACCCAAGTCAAGAATACAAGTTCCCTGTTGCTCAGGCTGAAATCTTACAAAGACACTAGGTACCTTTTTATATGTGCATAAAAATTTCCCAATCTAGTGTGTTGCGAAGGCATCCTCTCTGGTAATTTGGGATCCATGACATCTATTTCATGGAATGGTTTTCATATGAGCTTTTCTGCCTCCTTTTAGTCCCCTCATAAGGCACAATGCACAGGTCTTCTTGGATCTATGTGACCTAACCATTGTTTAAAATCCACATGCGCATTGTGCAAATCATGAAAATCATTATGTCACAGGATAGTGCTGGGTACAGGCAGAAATATTTCTGGGTCTGAAATCACTTAGGTTCTTTGATTTTAAAACACTACCAAAATAGACGAACTGCAGATTTTTTGATTTTACAGATTTTCAGAAAACAGAAACCTAAGGTCAATTCTCAAAATTTTCAAAAAAATCAGAGTTGGAGGTTCTATGAATCCTAAATTTTTCAAAAAGCCAAAGCTGGAGGTTGTGAACAAAAATCAATTAAATGATGCCAACACTGAAAACTCTCTTTCAAAAGTACCTAAATAAGACAACAAAAATTGATTGTGAGTAAACTAGGCTATAAACTCCCACAATTTCAAGCATACAATTTCAATTTTTTGATAGCTACAGGTTTTTTGCAGTTTGATTGCTATCACAGATGTACATACAATTTTGGAAATTCAGAACTCCACAAACCTTTTTTTCATATGTGTTGTGACAATTAAAATGTGTGTGCTAAGAACCCTCTCTTTTTTTCCTTATAGGTTTGATTCCATTGGTGAGGTTGCAAAAATGGAACTTACTTCCTAGGTCACGACTAGGCTCCTTTCCACTGATATCTTCTATGGATTGCAAAAGCCCATTGGTGGTATCCACAATGAAATGTGAAAGAAAGCATAATGAACATATGTATCTATTGTATATACTTCCTAAATCTACAATTAATTGTTGGGACATACTCAAAAAAAGGGGGGGAAAAGGCCACATGCACACACAGCTACACACTCTCACTCTTATGCGTTGTACCACAATGGGTTAAGTATTTCAGAACATCATTCAATTCAGGTTCATGCCCTGACTCTTTTCCACCCACAAGGAAGTCCAAAACCATGCAAAATAGTATCTCCTGAGTGAAAAACAATAAGAGATCTTGGCTTTTCAAAGGGATTTGCATAATTTTTCATGCAAGAGTACCTATTGCAAACTTGCAGTTCAGTAATGCATCTGAATATGTAGTGTGTGTGTGTTTTCTTAGACGCCACCACGAGCTTTCTTCTGTTGAAAACTACAGGCAACAAGGGGAATGGCAATTCCAACAATAACACCTCCAAATACAAGGGTCCCAAACTTTGCCTTCCGATTTGTCATAGTTGTAATGTTGTACATGGTCTCTGCATGTATGTAATCATTGTCATACCCTTTTGGTGTTGTTGCATGTATTAGCTTCGCATGTCCACCATGCAAGTGCCTCAACATGTTCACTACACTTGCAAGGAACACAAAGTAAGTCTTTTTTCGTAACAAATCACTGTACTCCAATCAAACCTCCCAAAAATACTGGAAGTGGAATCTCTACAACCATGCCCTAATTATGTTACAGAAATGAACATCCAACATCAAACAAATCACAAAAATTAAGTTTAACCTAATCATATTAACCAATGAGCTTGCTTATTATTAAAAATAGTCATACATTTCGTAAAGTTCAGACCTAAGATGCAAACAAAGTTAGTTCTTTATTTGCATTTCATTCATCTTGTTGTGTTAGTCTCTTGGCCATCTTTGAAATTATCATCATAAACATGATGCCTTCAAGTTACCTACAACAATTTTTCCAATTGAACTACAAATATGAAGAAAACATTGTCCTATATTAGACATCAAGTTTCCTTTTGTAAGATTTTTCCTTTGATGACTTTGATACATGTGCATTATATAATGAAAGAGCTTGATTCAACTTCAAATAATTATTTGTTTCAATGGGACTCAAGCTTGCAAATTAAAAAATCCACAAAGAGAAAATAGAACATAAATACATGATCTCACATAGATGTTTAATTTTATTTGAAACACAACAAAATGTCAATATAATTACTATATTGATGTTGTAGAAAGTGTCAACTTGTTGGACATATATACATATATTAAGGATGTTGAAAAAACTTACAAAATGTGGGAGGGGATTACAAGGTCATGACCAAAACTATTCTCAATATTGACATTATGAATGAGCTAAAATTCAAGAAACTTACCAAAATGAAATCTTTGCAATCGCCCAAACTTTGATGATAATGGATGCACACTTGCCATGACCTCAAGCAATAATGTCAATTGTTTCCTTCACATGAACAACCCTCTCGATCTTTTCTTTGTCCACTATCACATATACAAAAACATGTCCTCTATTTGTGTGGCTTAATTTTGAATCAAAACTACACAATTAATTTGTTCTCCTACTTTAAGTTCATAGAACTAGTTCTTGGAAACCCTTTTGTCAAAGCAATCTCACTATTACCTATGCCACAAACGAAATTCCCCTTCTTCATTGCAATAAACTTAAACATTGTCACAACATAACAAGAATATTGAGCCTTTCACATCTTCCAAATCATGTTCTTGAAACAATAAAAACACTACCACTACTTCAAGCTTGTGGGAATAATTTTCTTGTTCTTGGTTATGATCATGTATATTCTTGAAATAATTTTCAGTTAGGTTATATTTAGATCTCATTATGAGAGGTTTAACTTTTAACTACTTATAAATGCATTAATGTTTGTCATAGAATGGATGTGACCTTTCAATTAGGTAAGGTAAGTCAGCTAGCAAGCCGAATAGGATGAAGCATGCAACCCCCTCACATAGGTAATAATCAAGTTTCCTCATTTTGTAATGTCATCAATTTTCAAAATTCCTCCAATAAATGTGATACATGTCCCACTTTTTGAAACTATTTATTTATTAGACAATTTGAATTTTTTTTCCTTTCAATTTTTTTTCAATTTTCTCATTATTACGCATTATTATTATTATTATCAGTATTATTATATGCACATTATTAATTTTCCAACATTACGTCAACTACATTAAGTTTGTTATAATAAAATACAAGATGTTTGGTCTTTGTACTTTTAAGCACAACAAGGTTTGAAATATGATATGTTGTGTTTTGCACATTTATCCTTGATCATTTCACAATTTTTTAAATGAAGTGTACAACTTCATGTTGTGAATAAAAACATCATTATTTATACTTTTTAATTTTTAATTTAGATAAAAAGAACAATGTAAATTTTGAAATATGAATTAAAAGCTTCGCATGTTATTTGATTGTTGACTATTTCCCAACCCATTATTCTACCATTGATTGGAAATGCAACATGGTGAAAATTTATGCATTAAACATAAAGTCACAATACAAATTTTGTATGGTCTAATGAAATCATTATTTCTTGGTTTCAAAACTAAACAAAATTTTGTGTGGACCAAGGTTTTTTCTTCAATTTTTTGATATTGAATTTTTGGTTTTTTCCCCGGAAAAAATACAAAAAATATTTGAAATTATTTTTTTAATCCTTTTTTTTGTTGAAATAAATCTTTGGTGTGGAGTATCCACAAAATGAAGTTCATAATTGATTTGGAATTAACATGGAAATGGCCATGTGTTTTCTTCACAAGAAATTCAAAGATTGGTCAATTTTTTGTTCATTTTATAGGGGATTGTCAAAATTTAATGGTCATTTCATCTTTGAGTGGTTATTAAAAACATTTTTAAAAAAATATCATGATAATTGATAATAAAGAAAACTCAACATTTTTTTTAAATGTTTAAAAAAAAATTGACTTGGAATCTTCAAAATGAAATAATTATTTATCAGCAAAATGGCAAACTTGCCATGGTATGCATTATGATACTAACTTGTTGAAGTTATAAATAAATGTTATCAATTAACATTTCATACATGGGACACAATAGTTTTTTTTAAAATGACAAATCATTATACATCAAATACAAATCTAGATCAAGAATTTGTCTATGATTAGATTGCACATGTTTTGGAAAAACAAAGTAAATTCATGATAGAATAGAAAATTATCACATTTTAGAATAGGAACCACCTAAACTTTTATTATTTAGAGCACAATATCATTATGAAAATCTAATGTGACTAACATGACTATGATAGAAAAACCAATGTTGGGTGGGTACTTAGTTTAATAGGTTATAACCATTGGTTCCAAATCTAGTTAGTAAAAACTCAACCATGATTGAATTTAATTTTAAGAACTAGTTCCAAAACCAAAATTGGAATGAACTAAATTATTTGAAGAACCAAACCTCTAATTGGGTTTTTGGTTCTATTAATGTGTGGAACTAGAATTGGAATTAAAAATTTTGAGGAATAATTTAATAAAAAAAGACAAAAATCAAGGGTTATCTAAAATTTAATCAACAACTAACTACTAGTTCCAATCCAAGTTACTTAGAACCAAACTAGAACCAAGTTTGATTTTCATAATCAAAACCAAAAACAAAAACAAAATCAATTGTTTTGAATAACTAAAATTGGAACTAGATTCTTAGTTCTATTTAACTATGAAGTCAAAATAAATAAATAAATTAAGTTTTTTAAAAATTGGAATTGGGATTTTTTCATAAAAGTAAAAACTACCCAACATTGGTAAAAATCCAATTTTTATGTATCATTCACATGAGTCTTCTAATCAATCAATTTATAATTATGTTTTCATGTAAGATACAATTCATAATTGTTTAATCCATCATTGGTATATTCCATTGTTTTTTAGTGGACCCTTCTCTTGCAATGATGTTATTTGGTGAATAGGTGAGCATGAACAGGTGAGTGTGAATAAATAAAAATATTCCTTAGAATATCAAAGGGAATTTCTTTTGACACATTCATTTGATGTGGATTGAATATTCTTTAATGTGTCCCAACATGTCACCATGTCAACAAATTTTTATTTATTTTTTGACACATAAACCATGTCATAATGTACACATGGACTACTTGCATAATTAGAGAAAACATTCCATACTTTAAAATGAGTTTGAATGAAAAGAAAACAACACAACAAACAAAAACTCATTCTTACAACAAAAGTTTTGAATAATATTAAATACACCTACCTCAACAAAATTGTTGTGAGGACAAACTTGAATACATATCTCAAAAAATAATTCTAAATGACATATATTATCATAACAAAAGATTCACAAATGTCATCACATCCAAGATCTTGCTTTGAACATAATGTAACATGATCGAAGTCAAAAAATCTAAAGGTGAAGATCTATTATGATAAAATTTATGCCAACCCCAATTAACATGAAAACAATTTCATACATATTACATTGTGGGTGGATTATTTATATTAACTACAAGATTTTGTAATTTAATAGTTGTAGTGCACCCTATAAAGAAGGCAAGTTATGACCACTATAACACCATTCAAAAAAAATTGTGTCATATTTTTAATATATGAAATCTCATTAAAAAATCAAAAAATTCCATGAACTTCTTAAAAGTGACATTATTCAAACATTTTCTATCCACAACAAATCCATCATAATCAGTAAATCAACAATAATGTTGTGAAAAAAAAATATTTAATTTGAACACATTTGGTTTCAACATTCAATAAATCCATCATAAAATAAAGCTAAGAAAAATAAAATTGTCACTACTAGAAATCTTGTCATTTGCAACCAGTCACTATGCAACTGGCATGCAACTGGTTGTCATTTGTAACTATCTTGGTCATGTTTGCAACTACAAATTTGGTATTGTATAATTTTTGGGCCATACGGTTGTGTGTGCAACTAACATGCAACTAAATGTGTACAACATGGACAC
>Ga0116228_10004982_pt1 | contig 11811 bp, 12 predicted proteins | sample S1TSphfallax_2_FD_89694 | JGI IMG/M metagenome (GOLD analysis project Ga0116228, IMG submission 89694) | Host-associated microbial communities from peat moss isolated from Minnesota, USA - S1T2_Fc - Sphagnum fallax MG | ecosystem: Host-associated > Plants > Peat moss > Unclassified | place...
AAGGTCGCTCGCCCGGTTCAGTAAGTTGGCGGTGAAGAAATACGTTCCGCCTGGTACTCGGTTACGGCGATAGTCCGGCATGGCAACCAAAGTGCCGCAAAGGATAGCTTTGGGAAAGCGCCCGCGCGATCCCCCCGGCATTGGTGGCCAAGTGGCGAACAGCATCGCAAAAGCGGCGGCTGACGACGGCGGATGGCAAAGGCTCGCTTACCGACCCGCGATTATCGTTTGCAACTTGCGACGACGGATGACGCTACGCTTATCCGTCCTACGGCTTGCTTCGTTGCGGCGATGTTTGCGGGCCCCGTCTTAAATTCGCGACAGGGCCTCCGCTATGCGCCAATCCTGGTCATTCAGGCGAGTGGCACCGCTTCTTCAAAGCGGCCGTTAACAGGTCCGGCGGCGAACGCCAGTGTTGGGTGGAAAGCTGCGTTCCCTCCGGCAAGCCTCACGAATAGGCTCCAGCCGGACCCAGGGACGTATCTGTGCTTCCACCCGACCGAGACTGGCATGCAGCCCCAGGGGCGACCGAAGCTTCACTCTCGCGCCTCGTGGCCGCGAGCCCAATAGAGCTGCCGAGCGAGTACCTCAGCTTCCTGGCTCATTCGAATGGCGGCGAAGGTCCGCTTGCCCTTCAACCCTACTACTTCCAGATCTACTCGGCTGACGACGTTGCCCGCGCCCTGAAAGATCGTCGGCACGAAGAGTTCTTTCCGGGCTTCGTTATCATGGGATCAAATGGCGGCGGCGAATACGTGGGACTTGACGTGCGAGGTTCGCCGCCTTGGCCTGTTGTCGCCCTGGATATGACGAACATCGATTTGGACGAGAGCGTCTTGGTCATCGCGCCCAGCTTCGCAGCCTTCATCGACCTCGTTGGCAAGGAGGCCGACGCGGGTTGAATTTCCGCTCAGGGTCGACAGCGGGCAAAGGCCGAGATCGCCCGAACGGCAGCTTTTTTTGCGCAGCCCGTTCCAGACCTACCAGTCCGCTATCGGCCAGATGCGGCCCAACCCGATCTCCCGAGTGACGGGACCCTTACGCACGCCACGACCTAGCGGCGGCATTAAAGCTGCGACAGCCGGCCAATAGCGCTTCCGCCAGCCCCGCCGCGGTGCCACATGCACGAGATGAAACGTTTCCCCCTTGCCATCGCCCTGCTCCTCACCCTCGCGCTCAGCCCCCGCCTCGCCGCAGCCCAACCCCACGCGGCCGTGCTGACCGACGCGGACACCGCGTCCCTGCATCAGGTCGAGGCCTATCTGAACGGCATCCACAGCCTGAAGGCCCGCTTCCTGCAAATCGCGCCGGACGGCCGCACCAGCACCGGCACCGTCTGGCTGCAACGCCCCGGCCGCATGCGCTTCGAATACGACAAGCCGAGCCCGCTGCTGCTCGTGGCCGGCCACGGCCTGGTCGTGTTCCGCGACAACCAGCTCGACCAGACCACCAACGTGCCCGTCGGCCAGACCCCGCTCGGCCTGCTGCTGCGCGACACCATCACATTGTCCGGCGACGTCACCGTCACCGACCTGCAGCGCCCGCCGGGCCAGCTCCAAATCACCGTCACCAAAACCGCCGCCCCCGGCGACGGCAGCCTGACCCTGCTCCTGAGCGCCGCGACCCAGAACAGCCCCTTCGCGCTGGCCGGCTGGAGCGTCGTCGACGCCCAGGGGCGCGAGACGCAAATCCGCCTCTCGAACATCACGCTCGGCGGCGATTACGATCCCAAGCTGTTCACCTTCATCGACCCGCACTTCTTTGACCCAAACGGAAACAATCCGTAACCGGCCAAGGTACTTGCGAAACGCGTGCAGGGTTTACATGTCCATGTCAGGTAACCCACAACGCACGTGAGCCAAGGGGAGTTTTTCAGTCATGATCCGTATTGCGCAGCCCCGCGTGTCACCGGCCTGGCGCGCGCTTGCCGTGGCAGGCCTGGTCGGCGGCGCGGCCCTGATCACCACACCGGCGAACGCCTGGTGGCGCGGCGGTGTCTGGATCAGCGTGCCGCCCGTCGTGGTCGGTCCGGCCTATCCGTATCCCTATTATCCGTATTATCCGTACTATCCGCCCGGCTATTACGCGCCGCCGCCGCCGCCCGCCCCCGCGCCCCAAGCGCAGAACAACGCCGAGACGGGCAAGGCGGTCGCGTACGGCACCATCTGCCATGCCGGCGTCTATAGCTGCCCGGCACCCTATTACACGCCGATCGGCAAGACCTGCGCGTGCCCCGGTATCGGCGCGCTGTCCTACGGCACGGTCAATTGACCCACCCGCCTTCCGCACTGCGGCATGAAGTCCACAGCCGCCCGCCGACGCAAAAACTTTCGCGCCGGCGGGCGGCTTTGTTCTTCATTTTGCCATGGTTGCCCCGCATCATCCCGGCATGATGCGACGCTTCGTCGGAGTCTCCTGCTGCCTTAAATCCTTCGGCGCCAACGCGCTGCTGAACCACGCCGCGCCCGACGCCTGCGTCCGCGCCGCCTCCGACCTCGCCGACGCGGTGCCGGTGCTGCTCCCCGCCCTTGGCGACGCCGCGGACATCCCCGCGCTGCTCAGCCGGCTCGACGGCATTCTGCTCACCGGCAGCCGCAGCATGGTCAACCCCGCTTTTTACGGCGGCCCGCCGCACCACGCCGATATCCCGGAGGACGCGGCGCGCGACGGCACCACCCTGCCGCTGATCCGCGCCGCCATCGCCCGCGGCATCCCGCTGCTGGCCATCTGCCGCGGCTTCCAGGAACTGAACGTCGCGCTCGGCGGCTCGCTGCACCAGCGTCTCACCGACCTGCCCGGCCGCCTGGACCATGCCGCGACGCACGATGACGTGCATGAGCGTCGCTTCGGCAAAGCCCACCCCGTGCAATTCACCAAAGGCGGCCTGCTGCACCGGCTGGCCGGCGCCGACAGCGCCATCGTCAACTCGGTGCATTTCCAGGGCATCGACCGCCTCGCCCCCGGCCTGGTCGTGGAAGCCGTCGCCCCCGACGCCACCATCGAGGCCGTCCGGCTTGTGAACGGCCGCGGCTTCGCGCTCGGCGTGCAATGGCATCCGGAAACCGACTGGTCCACCGACCGCTTCTCCCGCCGCATCTTCGAAGCCTTCGGCGCCGCCCTCCACACCGCCGACGCCCTCGCCGTCGCCGCCGACTAGCTCGCTGTCACAGGCCCTCTCCCCCGCCTTCGGGGGAAGAGGGTGGGTGAGGGGAGGGGGGCCGCGAAGCCGTCAGGTGAGCTTCAGCCCACCGCAGGCCCGCCGACAAAAAAAGCAGGCCTTCTTTTTTGAAAAAAAGCAAAAAACATTTGCCCGTTGGCGTACGCGGCCCAAGGCAGCTTGGGCCGCGTCGTCCACGCGGCTCAGCGGCTGGCCACGACCGTACTCTCCTGCGTCTTCGCCGCGGCGACAAAACGATCGAGCTGCGCCATCGCGTCAGCCTCCGCCCCCTTCTTGCACGCCCAGTAATCCGCACGCTCCGCCCGGCTCTCGCCGATCGGCCCGCATAATGACGTCGCAGCGCGCTGGATGCGATACCCCAGTTTCCGCACGTCGGACGGCGATGCCAGGTCGAACCCGGCCAGCGAAATCGACAGGCTATCACCCTGCACGTCCGCCGCCCGCGCGGCGCGGCCGGCGGCAAGAAAGCATAGGCCCACAGCCGCAATACCTGCGTAAATGATCCGAGACTTCATGATTTCTCTCTCCTGGCCCAACGATCGGGCGCGCACAGACTGCGCAGGGAGAGATTATCGTCCGGCTAACGCCTGGCCCGGTTTCTGCGCCAAATCCCAATTTCCGCAGCACGCCCAGCCATCACGGCAGCCCTGGCGCCCGTCCCCGCGCGGCCTCGCCAGGCCCGGCCACCGCCCCGTCCGCCCGCCGCGCCGGCTCCGGCGACACATGGCGCAAGCCCGCCTGCAGATAATCCCACCCGGTCACCAGCGTGAACAACGCCGCCACCCACAACATCGCCTCGCCCAGCAGCCCTACATGCAGCCAGCCGATGCCCAGCACGCCGGCGCCGGTATCCCCCGCCAGCAACGTGCCGAGCGCCGCCATCTGCAACCCGGTCTTCCATTTCGCCAGCCGCGTCACCGGCAGCCCCACCCGCAACTCGGCCAGATACTCGCGCAGCCCGCTCACCAGAATTTCGCGGCACATGATCACGATCGCCGGATACAGCCCCAGCGCCGACAGCCGCCCCATCCCGGCCAGCACCATCAGCGTCGCGCCCACCAGCAGCTTGTCGGCAATCGGATCGAGCATGCGCCCGAGGTCGGACTGCAACTTCCGCTGGCGCGCAATGCGCCCATCCAGCCAATCGGTAATCCCCGCCACGCCGAACAACGCGCACGCCGCCAGATCCGCGCCCGGCCGATGCACCGCCACCAGCGCCACCAGGCCGGGAATCGCCGCGATCCGCGACAGGCTGAGCAGGTTGGGCAGATTCAAAGCCATGGCCGCCACCCTAGCCCACATCGCGCACAAAAAGGGAGCCCGTGTTGCGTGTCACATTCTTGCAACCGAACACGTGTTGAGTCGTGAATTTTCAGCATAGCCCAAATTCGCGGTTGCAAATTTTTAATTGATCTGCGACATCCAGGTTGCAACCGGATCAACACTCCCTGTAAGGTGACGTCATGGAAGACGATACAGTATTGCGTGAAGCGACCAATCGCCGTGACGCGGCTCTTGCCGAGGCACGCCGTCTCGATGACTTCATCCGCATGTATAACGACCTGCGTGGCGGCGCCGGCCGCACGCCGCCGTTGTCCGTGGTCGGCGGCGAAGCCAAGGCCGATCTCGGCGGCGACTTCATCCTCGAAAAGCAGCGCCGCTAAATCATATCGCAGGGGCGGGCCAGTCCCGCCCTTGCGCGGTATGCAAACACGCTGATCGCGCCTGTCATTCTTGCGACGCGGCTGCGTAAAAACCAGCCCGTCAAATATCCAGGCCAATGTCCAGCGTGCGCACGCTGTGCGTCAGCCACCCCACCGACATGAAATCGACGCCCGTCTCGGCCACCGCCGGCGCGCGCGCCGGCGTAATCCCGCCGGACGCCTCGGTCACGGCCCGCCCGGCCACCAGTTGCACCGCCGCGCGCAACTGATCCAAATTCATATTATCGAGCAAAATCGCATCGGCGCCGACCTCCAGCACCGCGCTCAATTGCTCTAGCGTATCAACTTCGATTTCAATTTTGATCAGATGGCCGGCGCGCTCCCGCGCCCGTTCCAGCGCCGGCCGGATGCCACCGGCCAGCGCAATATGATTATCCTTGATCAGAATTGCGTCATCCAGCCCGAAACGGTGGTTGCGCCCGCCGCCGCAGCGCACCGCATATTTTTCCACCGCCCGCAGCCCCGGCGTCGTCTTGCGCGTGCACACCACGCGACACGCGGTATGCGCGATCGAATCTGCAATCCCACGCGTTGCGGTTGCAATGCCCGAAAGATGTCCCAAAAAATTCAACGCCACGCGCTCGCCCGTCAGCAGGCCCCGCGCTGGCCCCTGCAGATCGGCAATCACCTCACCCGCCGCCACCGCCTGCCCGTCCTGCACACGCGGCACGAACCGCACGCGCGCGTCGACCAGCCGGAACGCCATCGCCGCCAGGTCCAGCCCGGCGATCGTGCCCGCGACGCGCGCCGCCAGCACGCCGGCGCCGTGCGCGTCCGCCGGCACGCAGGCCTCGGTCGTGATGTCGCCGGCGCGGCCCAGGTCCTCCAACAATGCGGCGCGGACCAGGGGTTCGATCAAAAGGTGGGAGAGATACAAAGGAAGGCCTTCTTTTTTGAAAAAAAGAAGCAAAAAACTTTTGCTCCTTCGCCTCCATCAAGAGACTTGGACTTGCTCCAGCGGGCGCGGGTGCAAACAGACAAAAGTTTTTTGGTTCTTTTTTTCAAAAAAGAACATACTTTCTTCCCTGCGCGCCAATCCGGCGTCCTTGTCGGGATAATCCGTCCGCGCATGCCCGCCGCGGCTTTCCGTCCGCCGCAACATCGCCGTCACCATCATCAACCCCAGCAACGCCGGATCGGCCGCAGCGCCCTGGCCCTCCGCCATCGGCCGCAGCGCGTCCGCCGCCGCCGTCAGCCCCGCCGCATCCCGTAGCACGCCGGCATGGCGCGACATGATCGCGCGCACCGGCGCCGCATCCGGCACCGGCGGCACCGCCAGCGGCGCCAGCGGCGCCGGGCGCCCGGCCTGCGTGCCGGCAATATCCATCGCCACCGCCTGCCCGGTCACCGCCGCTTCCAGCAGCGAATTGCTCGCCAGCCGGTTGGCGCCATGCAGCCCGGTGCTCGCCGCCTCGCCACACGCCCACAGGCCCGGCACCGAACTCCGCCCCGCCGCGTCCACCGCGATGCCGCCCATATGGTAATGCGCCGCCGGCCGGATCGGAATCAGCGCCGCCCCCGGATCAATGCCGGACTCCCGGCACAGCGCATCGATGGCCGGAAACCGCGCCGCAAACCGGCCGCCCAACGCCGCCCGCGCATCCAGAAACACGCGATGCCCGTCGCCCATATGCCGCCACACCGCGCGGCTGACGATATCCCGCGGCTCCAGCTCCGCCCGCCCATGGCCTTCCATGAACCGTACGCCGCGCTCATCCACCAACGTCGCGCCCTCGCCGCGCACCGCCTCGCTGACCAGCGGCATCGGATCCCGCCCGGTATCGAGCGCCGTCGGATGGAACTGCACGAATTCCAAATCCGCCAGCGCCGCCCCGGCCCGCGCCGCCAGCACCAGGCCCTGCCCGATCGCCCCCGCCGGATTGGTCGAGTGCTCGTATAACCCGCCCAGCCCGCCGGTCGCGATCACCACCCGGCTCGCCCGCAGCACGAACGGCCCCGCGTCCCCCTGCACCAGCACGCCCGCGATGCGCTGGTCCCGCAAAATCAGCCGCGTCGCCGCGCAGTTCTCCAGCACCCGCACGTGCGCCGCCGCCCGCACCGCCGCAATCACGGCGCGCAAAATCTCCCGCCCCGACCCATCGCCGTTCGCATGCACAATCCGGTGCCGCGCATGCCCCGCTTCCAGCCCCACCGCGATCGCACCCGATGCGGTGCGATCGAACCGCGCCCCGAGCCGCGCCAGCGTCTCCACCAGCGCCGGCGCCGCCTCGACAATCCGCCGCACGGTATCCGCGTCACACAGCCCGTCGCCCGCCGCCAGCGTGTCGGCAATATGCAATTCGGTGCTGTCATCGGCGCCAATCGCCGCCGCCAGCCCCCCCTGCGCCCAGCCGCTCGCCGCCTGGTCCCCCAGCGGCGCCTTGCTGATCACGATGCAAGGTTGCGGCGCCAAACGCAGCGCCGCCATCAGCCCGCCAAGCCCGCCGCCGATGATCACCGGCACATCATCCGCGATATTCATACCGCCAGCATCCGCTCCACCGCCTGCCGCGCCCGCGCCGCCACGTCCGGCGCGATCACCACCTCATGCTGCAAATGCTCCAGCGCCGACCTGATATTGCCCAGCGAAATCCGTTTCATATGCGGACACAGATTGCACGGCCGCACGAAATCGATCTTCGGATGCAGCACCGCGACATTATCCGCCATCGAGCATTCGGTGATCAGCACCACGCGCCCCGGCTGCCGGTGCGTCACATAATCGCTCATCGCCGCGGTCGACCCGGCGAAATCCGCCTCATCGACCACGTCCGGCGGACATTCCGGATGCGCCAGCACCACCACGCCCGGATTTTCCGCCCGCAGCGTGCGGATCTGCCGCGGCGTGAAGCGCTCATGCACTTCGCACGCGCCTTCCCATGCAATGATTTTCACCCCGGTCTCGCGCGCCACATTCGCCGCCAGATATTTGTCCGGGATCATGATCACCTCCGGCACGCCCAGGCTTTCGACGATTTTCTTCGCATTGCCGCTGGTGCAGCAGATATCGCTCTCCGCCTTCACCTCGGCCGACGTATTCACATACGTGATCACCGGCCGACCCGGATAACGCTGCCGCAACAAGCGCACATCCGCGGCGGTAATCGACGACGCCAGCGAGCACCCGGCTTCGACATCCGGTATCAGCACCATCTTGCCCGGATTGAGCATCTTTGCCGTCTCGGCCATGAAATGCACCCCGGCCATGACGATCACATCGGCCTGCACGGTCTGCGCCTCGCGCGCCAGCAACAGGCTATCGCCAGTAATATCGGAAACGCAATGAAAAATCTCCGGCGTCATGTAATTATGCGCCAGCACGACCGCATTGCGTTCGCGCTTCAGCGCCAGGATCGCATCCACATCATCCGCGAACGAAGGCCACTCCAGCGGCGGAATCACGCGGCTGACGCGGCTATAGAGGGCGGCTCGGTGATCGTAAGCCAGTGCGGCGGACATTTGGGCGCTCCCTTATGCTCACTTCGAGCATTACTACGGCAAAAAACGTCCCCAACGCCGGGAACCAGCCACACCACTTATGCTGGGTATGAGCATAAGGTCTGTCAAGATGACAGCCTCGTTAAGCCCGCCTTGTCAACCGGCGGCGTCGGTGGGGGTTCCCCCCGACGGCAAGATGTTCTTTACGGCAAGATGTTCTTTTTTGAAAAAAAGAACCAAAAAACTTTTACCGGCTTGCATCCGCGCAAGCTGACCAAGGCACGCGTCACGTGGTAGAGGCGCAGGAGCAAAAGTTTTTTGCTTCTTTTTCAAAAAGAAGACCTTCTTCCTGCGGTGCGGCCCCCCGACCCCTCCCTCGTCTCCCATGTTGCAGCGCCGCGCCCGTAGCCTTAGGCACCCAAAGCGCGATCCAAGGGGTAATCATGAAGGAACTGACGCATTTCATCGGCGGCGCGCATGTCGCGGGCAGCTCCGGCGCTTTCGGCGACGTGTTCGACCCGAACACCGGCGACGTGCAGGCCCGCGTTCCGCTCGCCACCGAAGCCGAGGTGCAGGCCGCCATCGCCGATGCCGACGCCGCGCAACCCGCCTGGGCCGCCACCAACCCGCAGCGCCGCGCCCGCGTGCTGATGAAGTTCCTCGAACTCATCCAGAAGGACATCAACAGCCTCGCCCGTACGCTCTCCAGCGAGCACGGCAAAACCCTGCCCGACGCGCGCGGCGACATCCAGCGCGGCATCGAGGTGATCGAATTCGCGGTCGGCGTGCCGCATTTGCTAAAGGGCGAATATAGCGACAGCGCCGGCACCGGCATCGACGTCTATTCCATGCGCCAGCCGCTCGGCACCGTCGCCGCCATCACGCCCTTCAATTTCCCGGCCATGATCCCGCTGTGGAAACTCGGCCCGGCACTCGCCTGCGGCAACGCGGTCGTGCTGAAACCCTCCGAACGCAACCCGTCCGTCCCGCTGCGCATCGCCGAACTGTTCCTCGAAGCGGGCCTGCCGCCCGGCATCCTGAACGTGGTGAACGGCGGCAAGCCGGCCGTCGACACGCTGCTGACCGACCCGCGCATCAAGGCGGTCGGCTTCGTCGGCTCCACCCCGATCGCGCATTACATTTATGCCACCGCCGCCGCGCACGGCAAACGCGCGCAATGTTTCGGCGGCGCGAAAAACCACGCCATCATCATGCCCGACGCCGACCTCGACCAGGCCGTCGACGCGCTGATCGGCGCCGGCTACGGCTCCGCCGGCGAGCGCTGCATGGCGATCTCCGTCGCCGTCCCGGTCGGCCGCAAAACCGCTGACGCACTGATGGAGAAACTCGCGCCCCGCGTCGAAAACCTGCGCGTCGGCCTGTCCACCGACGAGGGCGCCGATTACGGTCCGCTGGTCACCCGCGAGGCGCTGGCCCGCGTCCGCGGCTACATCGATACCGGCGTCCAGGAAGGCGCCACGCTGGCGGTAGACGGCCGCGATTTCCGCATGCAAGGCCACGAAAACGGCTTCTTCATCGGCGGCTCGCTGTTCGACCACGTCACCCCCGACATGCGCATCTACAAGGAAGAAATTTTCGGCCCCGTATTGAGCGTGGTCCGCGCCGACGATTACGAATCCGCGTTACGCCTGCCCAACACCCACGAATTCGGCAACGGCGTCGCCATCTTCACCCGTGACGGCGACGCCGCCCGCGATTTCGCAACGCGCGTGAATGTCGGCATGGTCGGCATCAACGTTCCGATCCCGGTGCCCATCGCCTACCACACCTTCGGCGGCTGGAAAGCCAGCGGCTTCGGCGACCTCAACCAGCACGGCCCCGACTCGATCCGCTTCTACACCAAAACCAAGACGGTCACCTCCCGCTGGCCCTCCGGCATCAAAGACGGCGCCAGCTTCGTCATTCCCACGATGGCGTAAATGCGTAGGGTGGGCTCCAGCCCACCACCTCCGCGCGCCACAAAAAAGGAACGCCTTCTTCTTTGAAAAAAAGAAGAAAAAAACTTTTGCTCTTTAAGGTGTAAGCAATGGACGACCAAGCACACCGAGCAGACGCGCCGTTCGCTCTTACCAACGATCAGCTCGCCATCCAGGACATGGCCCGCGCCTTCGCCGACGCGCAACTGGCCCCCCACGCCCTGCAATGGGACGCGGAAAAATTCTTCCCGGTCGATACGATCCGCGCCGTCGCCCCGCTCGGCATGGCCGGCATCTATATCCGCGAGGACGCAGGCGGCAGCGGCCTCAAACGGCTCGACGCCGCTTTGGTGTTCGAAGCCCTCTCCACCGGCTGCCCCGCGGTCGCCGCCTACATCTCCATTCACAACATGGTCGCCGGCATGATCGACCGTTTCGGCACCGCCGATCTGCGCCGCACCTGGCTGCCGCGCCTGTGCTCGATGGAATTGCTCGCCGCCTACTGCCTCACCGAGCCCGCCTCCGGCTCCGACGCAGCTTCGCTGACGACCCGCGCCGTGCGCGACGGCGATCATTACGTCGTCACCGGCACCAAGCAATTCATCTCCGGCGCCGGCAGCGCCGAGCTCTACGCCGTCATGACCCGCACCGGCGACCCCGGCCCCGGCGGCATCACCGCGCTATTGCTGGAACGCGGCATGCCCGGCCTGTCCTTCGGCGCCAACGAACGCAAAATGGGCTGGAACGCCCAACCCACCCGCCAGGTCATCATGGATCAGGTGCGCGTCCCCGTCGCCAACCGTATCGGTGACGAAGGCCAGGGCTTCCGCATCGCCATGGCCGGCCTCGACGGCGGCCGCCTGAACATCGGCGCCTGCTCCCTCGGCGGCGCCCAATCGGCAATCGAAAAAGCGTTGGCCTACATGGCCGACCGCCGCGCCTTCGGCCGCAAACTCACCGACTTCCAGGCCCTGCAATTCCGTCTCGCCGACATGGCAACGGAATTGGAAGCCGCCCGCAGCCTGCTCTGGCGCGCCGCCGCGGCGCTGGACGCCGCCGACCCCAACGCCACCCAACTCTGCGCCATGGCAAAACGTTTTGCTACAGACACAGGCTCCCGCGTCGCCAACGACGCCCTCCAACTCCTCGGCGGCTACGGCTACCTGTCCGAATACGGCATCGAAAAAATCGTCCGCGACCTGCGCGTGCACCAGATCCTCGAAGGCACCAACGAAATCATGCGTGTGATCATTTCACGGAAAATGATATCGTAGAGTGGGCTTCAGTCCACCAGCTTCGCGCCGCAACACAAAAAGCAGTTCTTTTTTGAAAAAAAGAACCAAAAAACTTTTGCTCCTTTAAATACGCCTTGAGGAAACCACATGGCCCATATCGCCTTCATCGGCCTCGGCAACATGGGCGGCCCCATGGTCGCCAACCTGCTCCGCGCCGGCCACCACGTCACCGCGTACGATATCGTCCCCGCCGCGCGTGACGCCGCGTCTGCCGCCGGCGCCACCATCGCCCCCTCGCT
>Ga0116228_10004985_pt1 | contig 11808 bp, 9 predicted proteins | sample S1TSphfallax_2_FD_89694 | JGI IMG/M metagenome (GOLD analysis project Ga0116228, IMG submission 89694) | Host-associated microbial communities from peat moss isolated from Minnesota, USA - S1T2_Fc - Sphagnum fallax MG | ecosystem: Host-associated > Plants > Peat moss > Unclassified | place: USA...
GAAGCTCCAAGGTTTGTATATGCTTGATTTGCAATTATGATTATAAGGAGGTGTTCATGTTAAACTATTGTTCATTGACCATGGTTGGTGTTGTGATTTTAACAAGACCTTGCAATTAAAATTATGACAAGATAAGGAAATTGGGTCAAGAACATGCCCCAAAGGCATCACATGAAAAAAAAACTGAAACACACACCCAATAAAATACCCATAAAATGGGATTTTTTTTGGTAGTACTTTTTTTTATTCTAACAAAAGTTTGCAATTAATCCTCTTTCACTAGATCTACTATTGAAGTCTCTTTGTTGTTTAACATGTCACCTTTTGGTTATAACCTATCTTACTAGTCTTTCCCCCTCTCTTCTATTTGAGTTGCCAATCCTTTAAAAACTACATTTGAAACTTGGTAAGGCTTGAGTTTGTGCATGTTAACTAAAATGGGATTGGGATCAAACTTATCTATGGTTACTAGTAAGACATTATTCTTCAATAGGCAATATCACACTTTGTAAAGCCCAAACCATCATTTTTTGAATTTCCTTATATGAAATTTTTTGCTTCTGGGAAACGAAAGCACATAGTTTTTTAAAGAATTTTTTTTTTCTTTGTAGTGATTATGATCCCAAAGAACATGCTTCCATTGTTTTTGGATTTTGGGTACTAGCATTATGTCTCTAAATTCATTTAGTTTCTCTATTTTGATAATTTGAGAAGTAAGCACTTGAATGGGTTCAATAAAGATTTCAATATCTAATGGTTTGGTGGGTATTAAATATTCAATAGGCATGAGTGGATGAAATCCATACACTAATTGAAAGGGTATACATGACCAATAGTTACTTTAAATGTCGTTTGGTAGGCATACATGGTAATATGTAAATGTTTGTACCAATCATTTCATTTGTTATCAAAGCTCTAATGACTTTGTTAGTTGATTATGTTTGTGTAATGCCTTGTGGATAATAGGTGATAGAGTTGGTATGTTGAAAAAGGAAATAAATTATCAAAATTTGAATGGCATCGCTAATGAAATTGAGCTCCTTGGTCATTTACTAAGGTGAATTTTGTTGTAACAATTATTGTATTGGTATTCTAAGCTTTTGCTTAAATCCCTATTTCATAAATGGTTCTATAAGAAACATAATTATCAATTTAACTATACTAGATGTAAGAAGATTTCTATTGTTTAGTTGTGATCACAACTTTGATATCAACTATGAATATCTTTGTAATTAGGAGGCCACCAATATTTTGTGTGCAATTTTTTTTAATATGTGATGTTTGTCAAAAAAAATGTCTTTCTTTTAGTCCCTTATGCATTAGAATCATTTGAGTCTCATTTGGTTGTAAACATATTCTCAAAATTTGATCATGCCCCATGTGGTAGAGTTGCCCTTCCACCAAGGTGAAAAATAAAGCTTTCAAAACCAAGTTTTATTTTTGTTTGCTAATGAAGTGTGCAAGATTGTCATCTAAAATGTAGGTAATAATGGACCTTTTACAACTAGATTGGTTATAAAGTAAAAAAATTATGTCAATTGTTTGATTTAATACTCCCAAATTTTCAATAGAATTTAGTAATTGGGAAAAGGCATTGGCTACCAAATGAGATCATCCAAATTTGTAGATTACTGAAAAATTATATTCCATAATAGCAACCAATAAGTAATTCATCTTGATAATTACAACTTGCAAATCAAATAGACCAATGCCTTACTATATAAAACATGAATTTGTTGCCCAATAAATAATGCAAAAATTTGTGCTGAATGTAAAGCATTATCACATTTCATATTTAGTAGTTATATAATTCCATTCAACATTATTGATAAATCTCAATACATAATTGATGAATTAATCACATTTAATATTGATATTATGTGCCAAGATTGTTCCCACAGCAAGGTTGGAAGCATTGGTGTGCACATGAAATTTTAGATCCCAACGACATGTAATCAAAATCAGTGCATCCACATACAAAACTTTTATCATTTCCCAAGCCTCCTAACATTTGATAGTTCATTTGAAATATTGGTGCCATGATAAATGAATTTTTTTATATGAAGCATAGTAAAGTTACATCATTTTGTTGAATATTTAGATGTTTTTGAGATTTTTTGATGGTGGCATCTTTATAATTGCCAAAATCTTTTTAAAGTTTAGTAATTTCCTTTCCTTGGAAACAATGTAGCCCAAAATGACTCCAAACTAGACTGAAAAAATACATTTTTTGGATTCAGACTAATACCAAACTTTTGATATTTGTTGAAGCAAAGTTGAAGTTTTGATAAACGTGTTTGAATGTCATTAAAAACCTTGAAATAATTTAGAAATAATTTCATAAAGCTATTAAGATATTCATGTGAAAGCATAATCAAGTATACAACAAAAGTAGCTATGAATGGTTACAATCATATTTTTACACATAAATGCAAGAAAGTAAAGTCAAAACCTTTTCAATCATTGTTAAACCATCATGGTGCACAATATTGAGTTTATAGAGTATACAAAGTTTGGAAAACTTTAGTGTACTAAAAGTAAGTCAAAAGTATTTTTGAAATTGACTAATGGAATTGTGTGCAAAAATATATTTACATTAAAAGATTGATATATTATTATTTTTACCTTGGAAGTTGAAACTACATAAGTAAATTTTAAATGGTCATTAACCAAGAAAGTACAAAAATTCAATATTTCATCTACTTGAAGCTTATTCTGTTTCTTTGGGCAACCTAGAATGTAAAAAACAATCTACTTGCATTTTTTTGAAATCTACTTAAAATCTACTTTAAGCATGTGATTCTTCAATATCATTGACATAAATTCAAAGAATATGTTCATATTGATCATTAAATTAAATAATATTTTAAAATTTGATATGTTAAAGGCTTGATTTACAACTACTTTATATTTTTTTTGACAAGGATGACGAAATGTATACTTGATCATGCTTTCACCCATTCCTTTAGAGATGTATTGATAGTTCTTTGGTATTTTGGTGGAACATTCTTTAAACCAAATGGTATGATGATTTAAACAAAAGTTTTGGCCCAATTGGTAAAAATAAAATTTGCACATGTTTTCAAGGCAATCATAATTTGATGGTAGCTTAAAATCCATTTAGAAAAGAATAGATTTCATGGCCTATTATTACATTTAGGACTTATTTGATAAATGGAAAAAGATATGGGATCCTTCTTTATTGAGAAACTGAATTTGTAAACATTTATCCAAATTGTTAACTTCTTATTTTTCTTTGATACCATCATAATAAAAGATAACCATGTAGTTTGGTCTATTTGTTGAATGAATCTTGTAGCCAATAATTTGTTTAGATCATGTTTGACAACAATATCATAATTGAAATACATTAGTACTCAACCTCATGAGCTAGGGGTATTCAAATATTTAGTTCATTTCATGTTGAATAATGTGAAGTTGGAGTATAGATGAAGTTCTATAATAACAAAGTGTCCTCCTCCTCATTAGTAACTCCATTGATGAAATCATTAGACAATAACATTTTTAGGTTTTTTTATGGTTCCATTTAACTGTTTAATGACAATAATCATTCTGACTTTGCCATTGCCTTCAATGGCAATCAAATTAGTCCCCTAATCATGGGAGACTTTGGCATCTCTTAACAAAGGTCTACCTAACAACATGGAATAACTAGCATCCATAACATTTTTTTCCATGACTATAAAGGTGATTATATAAGGGATTCCATGGATGTTATAAAATATTTGATCCATGTTCACATTCACACATGGTCACATTCACACATGCTCATTTGTTCATATATACTTGTTCATCAATCAAATGTTTCAATATTATTTGCAAAAATAAACTTCCAATCCATTAAAAACATAATTTTGGGTGACCCAACATAAAAAATTTCCCCCCATTCATAAATGTCATTATTGTTTTTTTAAAACCTAAATTATGTGCATCTAGGTTATATTTAGGTATGTATATTGAATACATTACTACCTTCTTGTTAATGTAGGCACTACCAAAATTGGTGCTACTACTAAAATTGGAATTAGAGATAAAGGTGGGTTTCAAGGATTCCAAGGAAATCTTCCTCTTGGGGGTTCATTATGTGGTCCATTTGGTGGTCCTCCTCTAGGGGTTCCATCTGGTGATCTTCTTTTTTAGGGCCCCATTTGGTGGTCCACTACCTAGTTCTCCACTTGATCCTCCATTGGCGCATGCCAAACTTTGTCCACTACCCCCTCCTTATGTGGCTCACGAAATACCACCTCCTTCCCTTGGAGGACCACCACCACCTCTTGTAGCACCACCTCCTAGATGACCATTGCCACTTCCCAAAGGTACTAATTGAATGAAGTGTGTTGAACTTACATAATTGGGTAATTAGATCCTATACTTCTTGGAGGCCAATATTGATAAGACTTTCCTCTTAAATAAAGAATATATCCAACAAAGGGAAAACCATTGGAGGTCTCGACAATTATTGAAACGAAAGGGATTCTTGGATTAAATAAAAGTAATTTTAGTATATGGGTTACCAAATACTACTTTGACTACTAAAGTCACGGGTACTTCTATTGTAGAAGATAATTACCATAGTACCAACTACAACATGGTTGGAATTTCTAGCATAATAGTTGTGACTCGAATTTGAGGTGATGTTTTGAACACAAATGGTTGAAAAATTGGTAGGAACAAACATTCTCCACACCCACAACTATTTTGACCATAATATCCACAAAAATTGTAAGAGGATGAGTTTGGAAGTGTTAATGAAATTGGGGTGGTTTCAATTATTGAAGTTGTAGATGTTGTTTCATCCTTTGGTTTGACATTCAAATTTGAAAAAGTTGAGCCTTGTTTTTAGGATTGATTTTGCAATTCTTGTAGTATGTCAAATTTCTATCAAATTTATGCACAAAAGATGTGTTCAAGCATAAATTCCTTGACACACTTTGCTTAACTTCAAGTACAAACATACTTGATGACATATTGTAAAAGTACAAATCACAAAGAAGCTTATATAAGCTTGTAATGTTTAAGTTTTTGTATGAATGAAATTTGAATAAGTAAAAAAATAATGAAGGAAATTGTCTATACCAAATGAATTTTGAGGTTATAAATAAAAGTGAAAGAAAATATTGCAAAACCTAGAAGAATAAAATTAGGTCCCTAGAATTCTAAAATTTCAAACATAAATTTTGTACCTTAAACTCAATTAACTTTTTTCCAAATGTATTTTGGTAGGCTATGAGAAATATTCACAAACTTGAAAGATCACACCCTCAAATCCTTTTCTATTTATTTTTTCTTTTGCTCTTTCAAAATTTTAATGTAGTAATTTGTTTTTTACTCATGCAAACATAGAAAAAATATCAAAAGCATGAAAATTCAAACAAACATTCAATAAAACTTCATTGCATTGTTGTAAAATTGTAAGGTGCATAAACAAAACATTTTTCCCTCTCCTTAAACACTAGAGAAAGGAACCTACCTCTTCTTTAAAAAAGTTTCTCTAATCATGGAAAGTTTTGGGATGTTATTTTGGAAAGAAACAAATACCATCAACCTTGCAATTTTGTTAAGAAATAATTTGTTAAGAGCAATGTTGACCAATAAATTGGTCAATACCCTCTACCAAACTCAGAATAATTCTACAAGAGGTCACATGACCTAAATTTGTTACTACCAATCAAACATTTTTTTTTAAATTAAAAAGTTCAAAAATGTTTTTCTTGAGTAGTACCTACATGTTTCAGATGTATATTGTGTGGGTCTACATGTGGTGCAACCACCATGTTGGTATGTCACCAATGCTCCAAGGGTTGGCACATGGGTCCAAACATGTAATTAGGATTCACACAAGGTGTAACAATTGTTTAAATTTTCATGTTTTGAAATGGTTACTTAGGTTAATGTTGAATTTGTTTTTATGTACTTTTACAATAATATTTCAAATATAATATGGGAACATGTTTATAAGTTTGAAACAAATCTAATGAATACAAATGATCCAAAATCACTTTTGAAGGAATGTAACCAATGTTTGTTGTTTAATCCATTTTCTTAAAAGTGTTTTTGGGCATTTTATATTCATTTTATGAACACACGTACATATTAGGATATTGTGACATTTTATTAGGTCATAAGACTTTTGTGTTAACTTGTGAGAAAATATTTCAAAATTATTCTCCTTGGATAGCCAATTTTGTTTTGTCATGTCATTGATTACTTAACCCATTGGTTTTAAGCAAAACACCAAGAAGATGGGTGTGAATCACAATTGCATGTTTGGACTTACATGGGGTGTTTAACACCACCTTTGTAGAAGGGTGCTAAGGGTGATTACTTTTGCCTTTGGTACACATAATAACCAATTGGAGCTCCCTTAGTTAGATTTTTGAAATAATGATTTTGTGTAAAGGGGACTTTGAATGTGATTACACATATTAAAGGGTGTAAAAAATAAATGAATCACTTGGTGTGTGAACAATGTTTACAATTGTAATTTTGTATCTTTGAAAAATCACAAAGGGAATATAATAAATTGGTTTATCAAAAACATTCCCTCCTTAGGTGACATTGTTTGCAAAGTTTCAATTTTCAAGACTTGATGCAAATAGATCTTGTTTCAAAAATCCTAAATTGCATATTCAAGACAATTGTGAACAATGTTTTTTTTTCAATTTTTTTTTTGTGATCAAATGTGCACCATTCCTTTTCAAAATTGGAGAGGATCTTGAAATTTTTGAAATTCATTTTAAAACACATTTGAGTACATTTTCTTTGACAAACATGGTTTTGAATTTAACAATTATGAATTTTGGAAATGTGTTTTTAACAAAAGTTCTTCATTTGAATTCACCACTTGGAACCAAGGTGTCCATTTTTGGTAACCCCATAAGACATATTTCAAACTTGTATCAATTTTATTATATGGTTCCAAGGGTTTTTATCCCCGTGTAGGGGGGTGAATATGTGTGTGCATTTGTTTAACATGAGTTTATGTTGATATGTTGTTGAAGACAATTAGGCACCTAGATATCATAGTGCACAACCCTTTTGTTCATTTAATGTAATTCCTTTGATTGAAACATGTTGATAAAAGTTATGCCATTTTAACATCTATAATTTTCATTACTTGGGTGCAATATTGAGGAGTTAAGGAATTAAAATGAGGGAGTTATCATTAATATCACTTAACAAGCTTAAATGTGCATTAAGGTCTTATTAAGTAAGATGTTGGCAACTTCATTTATCATTAATTTAGTTTTCATTGAACCTTTAAATGGACTATTGGTACAAACTTGTGGTGGAACATTCATGTGCACAAAACTTTATATTGACATAATCAACTAATGCCATTATAGGTTCCAACATTCTAAGTATTGACATTTACAATAATGATGAATGAATCATGGTGGGAAAGAGAATGTCTATGTGTAGGGGTGGATTTATGGTAGGTGGGTAATTGGTCACAAAGGGAAGAGAAAGATGATGAATTAGATTAAAAGTGATGAAAAACTTCCAGTAATCAACAACATGGACATGTCATTAGCCATAGGATCTAAGCAAAAGTAATAACTTAGGAACCTTTGAATTGAAAGGATGTGTTGCAATTGTTAATAAAAGGTAGCAACATGGCAAATATCTTGTTAGAAAATCATTGATCAACAACCACAACAAATCCGTTTGTATCAAACCAATTTTAAGTCGATAAAAAAATCCACCCACACTATGCCAAAAAATTTCCATTGAAAATACTAACTTGAAAATTTTGTCTATAATTTAATAAAAACCAACTTGTAGACATTATTTATTCAACATGTCAAATATTTCTAAAGGTTTTCTATTTTCCTCGGAAAAAGTTAACTATTTTGACTTCAATTCCAAATTTAGATGCATGATTGTAATTTCAAATCTATTAGACTAACTAGAACTCATCAAACTATTGCTTTACCCCCTATGGCAATTCAAAGAAGCAACAAATCAAATTTGACCTAAAACCTTAAACCCTAAACCCTGGGCTACTATCATATTTAAGCCTGTACATGGCTTGTGTAATTAATATCGGAGGTTTGTGAAAGTTTTTAGTAGCATAACCAAATCTTTTAACCCGATTGACACATATTGACCATGAGTTCATTTGGGATGAGCCACAAAAACAAGCCTTTCAAGAGGTGAAAGCCATGTTTTCATTAACCCCCATTTTGAAACGACCCATCTGAGGACGATCATTCTAATTACACACTGATTAGAGTACTTTAGGGTTAGGAGCTATGCTCACCCAACTTGATGATGATGGTCAAGAGTTTGTGGTGGCATATGTTAATCGGTCCAACAACAAAATGGAGAACATTGCACTTCATGAGCAATTGTACATGCACAAACTATTTTGTTTGCTATAATTCATCAAAAAACTAGTGTACAAGCCATTTTACTACCACAGGTGCAGATGCTCAACCAAAGTGAACTAGCACCCACTAGTGCACCATCCACCGGATGTGCATTATGACTCAGTTGTGGATGAACCCCAACTGAGGTAATACTTGGTTTCAACTTGGTAACTCATTCAGTAAAGGTCCTATATATAAATAGATAGGTAGGAAAATAGGTGACTAGTAAGTAAAGTAAGTATATGGTTTGTACCTAGTCCACACTTTTATACATAGGTAATGACTGCTTATATACTACCTACCTACTAAAAAAGCAACTGAGCTAACTACCATGGTTAACTAGGGAATTGGTCATTTTTATAAAATTTATGATCTAGGCTACTGTGATATTGTCATATGAGGAGTGAAATTATTCAAATCGTAGTCTGACATAATTATGATGGTTTTCAATGCCTTAGCTTCATATTTTCGAGAATTTAGTTTTTAATATTTTGAAGATTATTTAATAACAAAAATGACCCCAGGGTAAAGTAGTTGGGTCCAAATTAATTTGTTGAAGGGTATTATTTTCAGAATTCTTTTTTGCAACAAGCCCCTTTGTTATTGGCCCATCACACAAAAGTTCTGAAACTTTGGGGACTCCCCAAGATAGAAACATATCACTCCTAATGGAGAAACACATGTCCTGATGTTTTCCCACTTATATAACTTCAACAAGACAACATTGGGCAAAACATGGGGGACAAATTGAGGCGCTATTGGAAAATGTGTAGGAATCCATTGGGAACTTGATGGGAACATATGGAGAACTTGGTGAGAACACATTGGGAACTACAAAAATTCAATCCCCCAGGCTCCTCAAAAGAAAAAAGAAAAACTGTGTCTATTGGGTGCATGCTATAATTCCTCATCGGTTGGTCCAAATTTCTATTCTGAGCTGTGTTCATCACCTATTTTGACCTGGGTTTGTTTTGTTTCAATTTTGTGAGGTATGTGGATTAATGATCAGCACATGAGGACTTAGCCAAATTTGACTACAGGTCATAGACGAAAGTAGATTTTGTTTTAACCCCACAGACACCCTAGCTATTCACCTCTCCAATTCATTAGATGAGGTGCGTCCCAGGTTCAATTTTTTTGTTGCAATGAGTCAATTTGATTGGCCCATCACTCAAAAAAATTGAAACTATGGAGCCTCCCGAAAAAAGTTTAGAGTTCCTGCCATTTGGCCCACCTATCTATCTATGAAGCAAGGAAGTTTGTTTTGTTTTGTTTCATTTGTACTTATGAGATCCACCAAACCAGCATGCTTAGATAGTGCTCTTGGTCTCTTTGGAAAGCTCTCAAGGAGGAGGGGTGCATCAGCTTGGTTTCATGATGTTTGGACATGTGGTGCAAAAGTTCTTGAATATTGAATGATTTCTTCATTGAAAATTAAATTAAATCGTAGCTGAAAATTTCAGAGGAATTGGAATGTGCCTTTGATATTGTTGGAAAGATCTTGATGAGCAGGATTTAATGGAATTTATTTGGTAAGATTTGGATTCAAAATGTGGGAGATATTGATTTAAAAGTGATTTCTGCTGCTGAAAATTGAAATAAACTCCAAAAAACCAGGTTTTGGAAGGAAAAATCAGTTGAGGCCATGGTAACACAAGGGCCAACAGCACAGGCCACACTAGTGTAGGTGAAAGGAGGACAACTTTTGCCAAAGCATATGGGATAAAAGTGAGGTGCTATTCGGAACTCTTTGGGGAAACATGTCAAGAACTCAGGAACTCTTTACCTTTACTGGCTGTCACTATTTTTGGCTTGGACTAATAGCCCTTCCTAAGAACACCCTACCTATTAAGGTGACATCCTAGAAGATATGGTCTAAATATGGTGATTTCTACTATCTTTTCCCTCAAAATATGGTGACTTTTCACCCTTTTTATCCCAAGAAAACCTTTGTTAGAATTGTAGGCCCTTTGTGGGTCACCAAGCAACGAAATTTCGCTGAAAGCTAGGCTGAAGGCAGGGGAACCTGATGAGAACACTATTAGAACTTGGTGAGAACACATTGGGAACAAAACAATCCAAAAAATCCAACACCCCAACCTTGGCCAAAAGAAAGAAAGAAAGAAAGAAAAAAAAAGAAGTCTATTGTGCATGCTGCAGTTGCTCATTGGCTGGCTCAGAATAATTTCTATTCCCAACTGTGTTCATCACCTATTTTTCCCTAAGTTAGGCCAATGGTAGGGGCATGAATCATGGGGGGAGATAGTTCTCCGGCCGAGAGGCGGAGCCAGAACTTAGAAGTACACACTAATGGCCAATAGAAAAAAGGCAAAAAAAAAGAAAGCAAAGAAAGACAAGTAGGTACTACCTATTGAATAAATTATTGCTCAAAGAAACAGCTCTAACTTTGAGGGGTAGTTTCCGTTGTACGCTTTTGAACCATGAATTCCGCGTAAAGAGTAGGTGGAAAGAGGGTACACGACGCACATGGGAATTAAGGGGGTTTCGTAGCAACTGATTTTCATTATCAGTTATCGTCGTGATGATGGTGGACAACTCACTCACTCTGCTCACTCACTCACGAGGCAGACGGGCAAAAGCATGCTAAGCAAGGACGGACAGCACCTGCTTCCTTCAACTCTGGGAACTTGGGAAGAAATTTTGGGCTTTGAAGTGCTGCCATTAGTCGCACTGTGTACACAACAACAATTTTTATTTTTATTTTTATTTAAAAATTTCACATCCTTCATCAAGCATGCAGTGTACAATGAAGACCAAAGAACCGCAAGGGAGACAACAATTGGGAGTTTTATTTTTTATCTTTTTTTTGTGTGTGTTCAAGCATAAGCACGCGGTGTACGATGAAGACCCATGAACTCAGAAAGACACAATAATTGGGAAATTTTCCATGTCCTTAAACATGCACGCGGCGGCAGCATATGAAGGGGAAAAAATGTACTAAAAACAAAGCAAAGAGAAAGGTCATGATCATAAACCAGTATTCGACAAGTACCAAGCTCCAACCCTGATACGTGTATAGATTGGTATTGGTCTTGGTATCAAATTATCTTCCGTACAAATGTAGCTGAAATGTAGTCATAGACAGGAAGATGCAGAAAAAGTGGCCATCATCTCTAAAAAGATTTAGCCAAAATCTGGCCATAATCCATATAGGAAGTACAAACCTTTAATCATCCTTTTACATTTTTGGCTCATATATATATATCGCACTGAAACCCAAATGTAGAAATCTGGCTAGTTTTACTAAATTTGTTTTTCTCACTTCTTATGATTGAAAACCTCCAAAATTACTTCATTTTCGAATTTTTGATTTATTCGGCCTTGCCATTTACATGAAAAAGGATCTTAAGGCAAAAAAAGAATTATGGAAATTCAAAAGTTTCACCATGCAAAA
>Ga0116228_10004987_pt1 | contig 11804 bp, 9 predicted proteins | sample S1TSphfallax_2_FD_89694 | JGI IMG/M metagenome (GOLD analysis project Ga0116228, IMG submission 89694) | Host-associated microbial communities from peat moss isolated from Minnesota, USA - S1T2_Fc - Sphagnum fallax MG | ecosystem: Host-associated > Plants > Peat moss > Unclassified | place: USA...
AACATGAAAACTAATTTTTATTATGCTAACATATTCAAACATGAACATGAAAAAAACATGACAAGGTTATGGTGCAAGGTCGCCCCTAAGACTGGTGTTCAACAAACTAAAAGAAATGAGCGAAACTAAAAAAAATGAACGATCTTACTCCTATTTATACCCCTTTAGGAACCTAGCTCAAAAAAACTTTCAAATAGGCCTTTATCTGTGCATTAAGTAAAGAAGTTTTTAAAAACCTTTTTAATTGGGAGTCGACTATAAATTAACTTGCATTTAATTACGAGTCAACTAAAAGTTAATTAGACTTAAATAAAACTTAATAAAAAGTTAATTAAGGTTTAACTAAAGTTTAATTGTGACTAAATTAAGAATTAACTAAAAATTAATTTGGAATTAATTGAAATTTAATTAGGACATAACTAAAAATTAATTCGACTTAATTGAAAATTAACTAGAACTTAACTGAAATTTAATTGAAAGTTAACTAAGATGTAATTAAAAATTATGGATGAACCTTATGGATGAATTTCATATATTGGAAGATAGTGTCTAATGTTTCCATCAATCACATGTAAGACTTTGGGCATGCAAACAAGGCTTTTAAGGGTGGTAGAGTTGTGCACCATCAAAGTCAAACGACAATTTCAAAATTTCACGGTTTGCTCTCTTCACCAACATATGCCATCCTTCGCACACGATAATCTTAGCAACAACAAAAGCATACACCTTCATGTGTGCGAGGCAAAAGCTTGTTAGGGGTATAGTTAGCATTACGCCTTGGAGGTTGTCAAAAACATAGTAGGATTCTAGAAAAATGTTTCTTGATTTATGTGACCTATAGCCAAATTTGGCTCTTTCCTCTTGTGCATGGTTGACAAAAAAAAAATAAAAAAAATCTGGTAGGTAGGTAGATAGGTAGGTAGGTAGGTACCTAATCTATCTGTTCTCCATGAGTTCCTTTATCTCAAATTATCTTTTGCCCAGTACCTCCCACTTGGTTGAATCTTGGAGGTCAGGGACAAACAAAGCAACACAAGAAGAGAGTCGCAGACACACAGAAGAGAGACAAAAGACAGAGAGAGGGGTCGCAGAGTGCATACCTTCAAACACAATCGGTGTACGAGAATGGCGATTCTGGGATCCTCCTCAAACGCACGTTGTCTCCTGTCTTCTGGTAGCTCTCTGTCGCATCCTCTCCTGTGCGCACGCGCTTGTCGTGGAGAGTTCCTGCCGTTGTCTTGTCGTCAGCTGCAACAATCTCACAAGTTGTTGGGCTTGAATTGGGGTAGCGACAACAGAAGGCAGCAAGAGGAGGAGAGAGGAGCTTTGACAAGCGATAGGCAGCAGTTTAGTAGTACTAGTATTAGGCGGCGGCGATACTGCTCCTTCCTTGCTCCTTGCTGTTGTTCCAGTGCGCCCACTGAGGCTTCAGTTTCCAATGGTAAGCATCAAACCCCACCCCCCAATGGTAGTAGCGCAGAGTTTCCTTACAATTGTTGATTTTTTCTTTAAGGAATTTGTGTTCGGAGGGCTTTACTATGGTTTCTTCAATCTTCTTTGTCATCGGTTTGGAACATCACTGCCACAATCGTCACCAGTTTGTGTTCGGAAGGAAATACTCCTGCTTGCAATGCGCATGGGCCGGACCAGACACAGGAGCCAAAGGTTTCCACGGATCAAAACAATTAGGCTAAATAGGTCTCATATGTCTTGGTTCCTAGGATTTTTAAGGATTCATTCATCTGCTGCTCCATCAGGGTTTGATCAGGTTCATATCCAAGTTCAGTATTGCTGTGGTCCCAGCAATTTTGTGCAGTGATTTCTGCCAAGAAGAACTGCTCAGAATGCACAGTACTTAATTACATCTGCATGGGGCCTTTCACATCTTTGTTTGTTCCTTGCTGTTATGGTGATGGTGGTGCTGCACAGGAGCCACTATAATAGAGCTGCCGTGTCTACCCTTCTCCCCAGCTGAGGTGCCCCTACACATCCCCACCCACTGCTGCATTTGATCTACTTCTAGAGCACTCAAAATAGGCTACTACTGCAGATGGCGTGGGCACTTCTCATGGATTATCATGTCTCAAGTGATTTTGCAATTGCTTACAGAAGTGCCTCGGCTCACAGAATTGCCTCAGTAGAGTACTTTTGTGAATGCACAGGTTTTTGTGCCATCTTCAACCAAGACATTACATTTATATGAGGCAAGGTTTCTTGCACTCCTGGATGAGGTAATGTCAACATTCACTTTCTACTCTCTGTATCATTGCCATTTTTTTGATAAAAGCACAAATCCTAACAATCAAGATAAGAAGTTAGGCCTGAGAGTTACTCCAACATGTCAGGTGTGCAAATAAGATTGCACTTGTTTGAAGCTGCACCACCATCAGGAACTCAGAAGAATGACACCATGTCCACTTATAATCATGACTGAGTCTCTTCACCCTACAGGCCTGTGGCCCAGCTTCAGAGGTGGACATTTTCCAGGTGATGCAGGTGCAGAACATGTTTGTTGCTTAAAATTCTCCATCATTATTCTAGGCCCCTAGCTTCCCATGCTTCTGAAAGACTCCTTCCAGTGAAAGACCCCATTGTAGCTGAGTTTGATGAACAACATCCAATGCCCTGTTTGTATCCACTTTTGGGAAGGTGCATGACTGTGTAGCACTAGAGGTTTTGCCGCTCTTTGTGGGCTGTTCTGGAGAACATCCCTGCATTAAGAAGTTGGAACCTGGTGGGAAAAATGGAGGCAGACTATGTTGGCCCAGAGCTATTGCATGGTCATGAACACACTACTACACTGAATTTGTCTGCGATATAAGTGGCAGATTGAAACCCTTGTAGACACATGCTAGGTCTCATCCACAGTCAGTTATTTTGGTTGATCTGGCTTAAGATATTATAAGAAATCTGGTAACTGTGAGGTTTCTGAGTTCTTGGAGGGTAATTTGTGAAACCAAGTCACGCAGTTGTGACCATCAGAAGACGTTCACCTGCCAAAGGAGACAGTGATTCCGTCAGGGTTGATATAGATATCAGGTTCAATGTGTCAGGAGTCTCTGTTGTCCTTTCTGACATCCTTCATGTAACATGTGTACAACAAGAACTTCAGCAACCTAATACTTCACCTGGGAAAGCCACCATCTGTTTGCATCCAACTTCTGTGCTGTCTGGATCAGCACTGTCAATCTCCTGTTTGGTAGAAGGTTTTTCTGTGAGAGTGGAATCCAGGAGCCTATGATTGCCTACAGGCAATAAGCTAGATGCTGCATCATTAAAGTTGTAGGTGACCATCAGATGTTAAGAAGTTGCTCTGGGTGGGTGGCAGGTCATTGCAGCAGGCAACAATCTGTTGGCACACATTGTTGTTCAGCCTGTGCAAGGTGATAATCCTGGAGTTGCATCATTTGTGGCAAATTATGGCTGCTTGGCTCACATTGAAAGTGTAAGCAGCCAGGAATCTGAACCAGGGTTAGTTTTACTTACTGTTCTCATAGTGGCTGCCTGTTGTAAATGTGCAACCACTGTTAACACCTGGTACACTTAGCTCACAATCTTACATGTCATTCTCTTGAGGAGATTCATTCGTCTGGGGCATCAATCTGCTGAGAGTACTGACATTGACAAAAAAAAGACCAGGTACTGGAATGAGAAAGAAGAAAGGTCTGTGTGGTATCAGATTGACTGGCTTTTTGTTGTGTTGTTGTTTTGCTCTGACCTTGGCAGGTTAGGCGTTTGGACATTGGAGCTTTAGTTACAATTCGTGGGATTGGCCGCCTCAAGATGGTCAGCTTGACTCAGGTGTTGTTAACTGCTCTGCCAAGGCATTTTTTTACTGAAGGATGTCTTTTATTATGGTTGGTTTTGGAAGATAAATTCTCTAGCAATGCTTCCAACACAAAATATGGGAGGGACTTTTTTTGCTCTACAAAAGTGGTTCTCTGATCCTTTCAGCTGGAGTTGATCCTCTCCAAGCCAGTGCAGGAAACATACATCTAGACACAGAGAATAAATTGTCTCCTTGCAATGCTCCTTTTTCTCACATTGCTGATTTATGTGAAGCCTGGACAATGACAGGTCGAGCCATTCATAAAGAGCACAGTGGTGCCAGTAACAGACGACTATCCTGAAGATAGAGAGTCCCTGTCAGTCTCTGTTGAAGCACTAAGAAAGACTTTATCAGAAGTGCAACAATTACAGATAAAAATCAAGGTAAAGGAGGTTACTGAACTTGTGGGATGTTTGCTTTTACCAGGTTCTGTAAGTAGTGCTCAGCTAAATATTTTCTCTCAACTACTCTAATCCTCACCACCATATCTTGGAAACCTATCTGTGACTTTCTGTAAATATTTTTCCTTGGACACTTCAATTGAGGCTCTATTTGGTTTGAGAAAGAGTTGGATGTGTAGATATGTTTCCTCAAGACACCATGAGATATTTCTTTATGATTTTTTGATATGTGGTTCATGAACTGTTTAGCACCTGCATAAGAGGCTCCTGGTGGAGATTAAATCATGCTTTTGGTAGCTTCAGCATCAGTGGTCAATTTGAGAATGGTTGTAGCATACTATTCACCAGGGAGACATGAAATGTCTCTGAATTTTGAAGGGATGTGGTCTATTGTCTGGACAGACAGCAAGAACTGAATTGTTACAAACACCACTAGAAGGTGCTTTGCAGTGGGCAGAGAAGGGGGAGCCTGACCAGCAGATCCAAGCCTTTGTACCTGGCCGTGAAGAGCGCTTCTCCTATGCTGCCCTGCAACCAGTTTCAGGTATTCTCTGGTACTGGCAATATTCCTCCTCTTTTTCAGGCTTTATTCTTGGTCCCAACAGTGTAATTGGCAATTCATTGTAGTAGCCTGTCACTTTTTAAGGGGGGGACTAACATGATATGTGAGGGCCTTTGATGAACAAAGAATGTTCAAAGTCAGAAGCTGAAGGAACTGTATTCTTGATTTTCATTGCATGCTCTTTGAGACAGCTAAATTTAAGCTCCAAATCCAACATGGTTGAAATTACAGCGACTTGTGCTAGTATGAGCATGACATAAGTTGCACAATCTTTTACCCTTTGCCCATGGAGCAGCCCAATGGTTGTTTGCTTCAGTTCTGCCCATGCATGATAGAAGATCTGGGTTCAAGTCAACATAGAAAAAACTAGGCTTGTGTCCACCTCCGAAAGAAGGTAGTACATGAGGCACTGCGTTATGCTGGCTTTGACAGGTGTCCCTCTATTTCTTTCTCATTCCTCAGATCATCCTTTGCCTGCATTCTCCCTCTAGTAACAGCAGGCTTGGACAATGGCCTTCTGCAACCTGATATTAACTAATGGTATTCTTATATATAACCTCAGCATTTGTGGTGTCTATAGGTGCAAGTCCAGGGGAGCTCCACAAGCTGTTGCAAGAAAGGTTGAAGGCCATGGAAACTATGGACACAGAAGTAAGGTTAGTTAATGTCACCAAATATGCTGAGCAGAGTCGGGCATCTCTTGCAGCAAAGGTTGCCCTTCAATCTCTCCAATTCTGACAATTGAGCCCCCACAGTCATTGTATACAACTCTTGTCACTACTACTGAACTCAAAGGAGATCTAACAATTGCCCACCCATCAGCTAAGCATGAGAGCAACTTTTGTTTGTTGTCCACTGTCATTGTGTGGCCAAGCATGAGGGTAGGGAGCATGGAGCAAAACATCCTAGTCTTTTCCTATGTTCTTATAACAGGACTTCTGGTTCAGAGAGTGGGAGAAGATTTCCTCCCATTGATGCTTGATGATCATGTACAGGATTTTCACTGGTGTATGAAGATTGTTAAGAGAGATTGTAGCAAGATTTCCACAAGCAGCTTGCAGAGTGAAAGTTTTGCACTTCCCAGAGATGCCTGGTTTTTGTCAAAGCAAGCAGGTTTAGTTGTAGATTATTTTTAGTCAGTTGACAATTGTAGCAAATGCAACAATGTTCTAGAGTGGCTGACATTGCCCTACACCTCCAAAGCTTGAAAAACTGTGCACCATCAACTTGAACACATTGGAGAAGAAGAACATGGAATATCTTTTGAAGTATCAAGAACTAGTCCATTTGTACAGTTTACAATGATGTCACGTTTCTGTACCTCTGGACAGAGCCAAAGAGGACTTGAGGAAACTACTGTAATGATGGTGGGAGGCAAATGCATTGGCACTGATATTCAGCAGCAACACAACATCCTCCTCCCAGCAAATGGGTGAAATTGTGCCATTCATTAATCAGAAATTCATTATGGAGTTTCTCTCATGAGACCAGCACTAATGAAAAGAACTGGCTGTCACGGTGGCTAGATCAACAAAACATTACCAAGAAGGAGATGACCAAAGAAACCAAGAAGAAAGCCGAACTAACAAAAATAAAAAACCAAACATCAAAGAACTCTAAACGTGGGAATACAAAGAGAAAGCAGGACATTGAGAACTTTATGAGCATGAACTTATCATAGTTTTTGTGAATCTCCCCCACTTGCAACTAAGAAACCCTTGAAATAACCATTCTAAACTATGAACATTCCTCATACAGAAACAAATTCCTGTGTGAAAATAGAAACTCTATTGAGCAATGGTTCTTTACACAAGATTAAGTTAGCTTGCCACTTGCTACAAAGAAGTCTGTTGAATTACAATGTCTTGAGAACCTATACTGGCATTGAACTATGTCAAATTTGACAGAATCTGGAAGTAACAGAATTCACATGAGACATATGAACTAAGGTAATATACCTGCAATATTTGGGCTCATTGAACATGTTAAAAATGTCCATGTTAAACACTGATGCATGCTCATGTCCGAGTTCATGCAATCTGTGATTGGAACATGCTGTGTTACTACCTGTACAGTACCAGGGAAATGGATATATCCACTGAGCATCCTGCCTGTGGGTTCTTGAAACAACAAAAGAGATCAGCACCTGCAAGGATAGGGGATACCAAGAGAGGGATCAATTCATCAAAAAGTTCCAATGTTGGAACACACTGCCAAAACACCTGACCACCCTCACACAGCAATAACCAACAAGCTACAATAGCTAGCTTATGTCTTTGAGATCTGACAGCAGAAGGTTGACAGTATCAACAACATATAAGCCAGTTGAATGCAGTCACTATCAACAATCCAACTGTTTTGTATATTCCAAGATGACCAAAAGAGAAGCAACCAGATTGCTTCAAGTGAAGTCAAATCTGTTCGGTGTCCTCTAACCTATCCGATGCCTAGCTAGTTTACCGAGTACAAGTACATAGGTCCCTGCCTAATGTGAGCTCAGCAACTTCTCAAAAATATTTTGCTGATAATTTAAAAATATGCTGATCACAAATTTTTCAAGCCTACCACACCTGGGACCTCAGGAGGTAGTGAAAAGAGGGCAACTCTGAATGGAAAAATGAGATATGAGGTCAGCAGATGCTTGATCTGTGGTGCTAAGCTTCCTCAGAAACACTCAGCGGTGACTGGAATCATATAACTATTGCAAAAGTGTTGTTGTAAGAATCTCTGAAATATACACTACAGAAGCCAACCATATTGGCTGTCAAGTCATGAATTCATTTGCATTTCTTTCCCTGTTCAATATTGTTCTCTCACCCAAGTGCTCAGACATAACAAAAGTGAATACACAGGAACAAGGAAGCACAGGCAACCCCCACAAACAAAACTCATGTGCTATGATACCTTCAACTATGTGACTTCAGTTTCCAGCCTAATAGTGGCCTGCCAAGTGTCTATCAGGGTTTGAACGGCCGCCCAACCCTCCATGCCGCTGCTCTCTGAAATGCCTGAGTAAAGCTGAAGCCTGCAGGAATTACCTTTCTTGAGAAAATGAAGGAAACATCAAAAAACATCAATGATTCTGCTAGTGACAACTTGAAATGCTCATACAGGCTCAGAGAGGACATCAGGCCATATAACAGCTTAGCTAGCTAGCAAATATTGAGGAACACTGAGCATCAAGGTAGTGACAAAAAATGTTAGTTTGTAGGACCTTTTCTTTTGCCCGGGCAGTGCCTGACTGAGACAGTGCAACCAATGGTGGAATGGCACCTTCTTGCAAGACCTGAGCCCGATGTCTGTTGCTGTTCAGGCACAGTTGGAGAAGAGCCGCAGCTGCATTCTCCTTTCCTCTCTGTGACCCTGCTTCCACAACTTCCACAAGTGCTGGGATCCCATGTTCATCACCAATTGCCTGTCTTCCATCCAGAATGGTTGCCAAGTTGGCCAACACAGCAACAGCCTTATCCACCATGCCTGCTGCAGGTTCTGCCATGAGTTCTACCAGGGGTTTGATGGCACCTGCCTGCACGATACGCCCCTTGTTCTCATGGAATATAGAGAGGTTAAATAGTGCTGTTGCAGCATCTTTCTTCCCACGTGGAGTTCCATTTATCAGCAGATGCACAAGGGGTGGAATCGCCCCTGATGCACCAATTATTACCTTGTTATCATCCATAACTGACAGGCTGAATAGGGTGGCAGCTGCATTTTCCATTGCCTCTGAGTTTCCAATCCGAAGCACATCCACAAGGGGCTCAATAGCACCTGCTGCTGCAATTTCAGCCTTGTTGTTGTCATTAATTGACAGATTCAGCAATGCTGTCACTGCATTTTCTTGTGTCTTCTGATCTGAGGACCTCAAGAGTGCAACAAGTGGCTTAATAGCACCTGAGTTTGCAATCGTGATCCTGTTCTCCATGTTGTACTTGGCAAGCAGCCTCAATTCTGCAGTAGCTGCCCTCTGTACATCCACTGCTGATGATTGAAGGTCCTCCACTAAGCCATTCACAAGCTGTTGAGCATTTCCTTCAGTCCCTGATGTGTCAGGAACAATGCGAGGAAGACTAGCATCCCTTTCTTCCCCACGTCTTCTGAAGATCGTTTTTTCTAAAGGCAGTGCTGGAGACCCAGGTTCCTCACTGAATCCTACTCGGGGACTTCTTGAAACACTCCTGTCTAGCTCACCCGAGAGGTTTCCAGATTTACGGTGTTCCCCATTTGCAGTGTGGGTGACGTCAACCAGCAAAGCTCCTGCATCTGCAGTTGTTGCTCCATTCCCATCATCTATACTTGATGTTACACTAGAGCCTGATGCAGTCTGCTGATGTGGCCCAGAATCTGAATGTGCCAGATCCCTGTCAGACCTCAGAGGTGTCTGGTGCATGTTGCCTTCAAGCTCCCCAGAAGAACCAGCACCTGCAGTTGTAGCAGCCTGTGAAGGTTCACCCTGGTTTTCACCTAAAGTGCTACTTGTCACTGTCTCAAGTTCACCAGATCCACTTGACTTTCTGAAGTTGCTACGCAGCACCCTTGGTTGCCCCTTGGCTCTGTCTGCTAGTCCTGAGCTCAAGTCTACATCATGGGTGGTACTTTCATCATTGAAATCTGGTTCAGCTCTGCTAATTCCTGGAGAGGTAAGAGGCTGTTGCTGGGTACTCACCACTGACTCCAGCCTCACAGGCACTGGCAGGGGCATGCGATTAGCTTCACACCAGTTGGCAATGAGAGCCTTGACTGTATAGTTTGGAATCAGGTTCTTGTGTGAGAGTGTTTGGAAGGTTTTCGGACATCTAGTATTCCCTTGGTCAATCCACTTCTGGATATAGGCCCGTTCATAAGTCTGGCCAGATGCTACAATGACTGGGTCTGACATTAGCTCCAGGGATAAAGGGCACCTAAAATCAGTAGGGATATTGAGGCCGCTTGGCAGCCGGTCCTTGAGAACCTCCTTCATCTGTTCTGCCAGTGTCAGTAATTGATCAAGTAGCTCTACATTGAGGCTACTGTCTTCTGACTGTGCATGTTTCCTCTCCTTTTCCAGCACCTGTTGCATCATAAGGCTCTTGTTGACAGTATGAACAGAGAGAATTCACCACTTAACAGAAACAAGACAAATCACATCCAGAATCTCCCAACTTTGGCAGCAGCAGGCCATTCAACAAGAGAACTCCTTGAAAAAATCAAGGTTTGGACTAGAAGGTACCGAAATTTCCTGTGCAACAGCCTCACTCGACCCGAGATCAAGCTTGTCAGCCACCTTCTGCAGCACCTCTGGAGCAATTTTCAAACCCTGTGTTTGCTCTCTCAGAATCACTTCAATCTCCTCTGCCAAGCATTCATCCGAAGCATCGACATGGTACTTTGTCCTCTTCAGCTCCCTAGTGATGAGCTCCAACTGTATATCAGTGTGAGAGGAAAGCATTAATGTTGAAGACCTAACCCTTATGATTTTGCAACGTAAAATACTTAGGGACCATGCAAAGTGTTGTATTATTCAGTCTTTTCAAACCCTAAGTCATCCAAGAAACGTACAACAGATGACTAAAAGATCAATGTGTCAGCCTGAGATTGGGATTCTTGCTGGAGTGGGACACAAATTCTTGCTGTGGTGAAGACTAGAAGATCAATGTGTCTGCCTGAGAGTGGGATTCTCTTGCTGCTGTAGTCAATCCAGATCTGCGTCTCTGATGGCTTCAAAGCCCTTAAGCATTTTCAAGGTGACCTATAAGCCATGCACCCTAACCACAATCCTGCTGTTGAATTGTTGTTTGAGAAGTACCACACATGTGCAGCACAGAGATGGGAAAGAAGGAGGGATGATGGAGGAGATGCTGTGCAACTGGGGAAGAAATGGCAACCAGACCTGTGAGCGAATATTGTCGGAAAGCCTGGATGCAACGAAGCTGTTGAGAGCACGATCTACATCCAGAGATACATCCTGGAACTCGCTCGCCATTTCTTTGTTCCGTAAAACCTGCCACACTCAATCTCCCAGAATGTAAGCAACACAAAGAAAGAAAGAAAGAAAAAACCAGCAGCCTGAGACTCTGTCCGAAACGTACCAAGCAAATCCCGAACCCCGATCTTCCCGCCAATACAGCAGCAGCCACCGAGGCAAAAACCACATGGTACAAGAAGAAGGGAGAGGTGCAACAAAAGGTAGTATAATCTTGTTCACGTTACCATGTACAAGTGACTGCCATTGCCTCCACAAAGCTCCAGAAGCTCCTTCGCTTTTGTCAGGCCGTTTTCCAGCGAGGCAAATCCAGCGATGGCACCCGAGAACGGCAGCAGTTTCGATTCCCGGATCTCTTCGAGAAGCGGCTTGAGCGGCTTGAGACGCGACACCAGACGCTGGCAGCTACTCCTAGCTGTCCGCGCTCTGTCCCCCACCACTACGCACTTGTGTATAAGCTGTATACAGTTCGAGAGCGTGATCGCCGGATCCATCGCCGCTGCTGCAAAAGCTTCCTAGTCTGCCGCCCACTGCTACTCTCTCAAAATCCTCTCTCTCTCTCTCTCTCTCTCTCTCTCGCCGGGTGCAACAACAAAGGATCCGGAGGTTGTCGTCTGTTTGTGCGTGCGTGCCTGCGGCGCAACGCAAGGGGAGAAGGAGCATTCCGTAGTGCGCGCGCGAGCGTCGACCTCTTGCGGCTTTGCGTCCCAGGAAGCCGGGCTGTAAAGCGGTACGGCGGCTGGGTGCGCGCACTACCTCGTGTCTCTTGTGTCGGCGGGGCCGCGCGACCGGACCGGCCGAGGTGACAATCAATAATAACTTCAGGGAACAAACTCGGGGAACGCGAAGTGGCGATTCGCGCGAATGAGTGAAGTTTGAATAATTTTGTTTTGTTTTGTTTTGAAAATTTTGGGTGTCAATTTTGTGATATAGCTCAAGTGGCGATCATCCATAGAAAGATTTAGCCAGATTTGGCTACAAGCTAAATACGAAAGTAAAAATTTTACAGCATACTTCTACATTTTTGGCTACCTACTTTTTTAACCATGTATA
>Ga0116228_10004989_pt1 | contig 11804 bp, 10 predicted proteins | sample S1TSphfallax_2_FD_89694 | JGI IMG/M metagenome (GOLD analysis project Ga0116228, IMG submission 89694) | Host-associated microbial communities from peat moss isolated from Minnesota, USA - S1T2_Fc - Sphagnum fallax MG | ecosystem: Host-associated > Plants > Peat moss > Unclassified | place...
ATTTTTAGGGCTGACTGTTTTTGCCAAATCTCAGACAAAAGAGAGTGGAACCGGAAAGCCCAGCCGACCGTTAGCAGTCAAAGGTTTATCAAATCACCCTCGTAAATTGGCGAAGGTATTGATCAGGTTATGATTTAGTTTTGGATTATGGTCAAGAACCTGTTCCCATACTATCAGTACAAAATGCTGCTTGGATGGATAATTTGTTGCGAGGAAAAGGGTTGAGAGTCAATGGGTAAAAATTTAAGCGATAAAATCAAAGAACTTCCACGGTTAGCGTCAAAAGAAAATTGAGACACGGACTCAGGAATTGATAGCTCAAGAAATATACAGAAGCAGAACAAGACAACATAGGGACAAATCCCTTCTTTCAAGAGCAAAAAAAGAACTTTCTCAATCTCAGTCGCGAGATAGATTACAAGGTGGGGGGAATTAGGTCAGAATGGAATTGACATTCTTAGATAATGGGAGTGTGCGCGAAATTTTTATGACAAGACGCACTTCTATTATCTAAGGGTGTCTACTATCAGAATAGGGCAAAATTCCTAATTGTCCATCTCTCTTTCGACAGAATTCATTTACGGAATTCATTTGATTGTTTAAACTGATGGACAAACATCTTGGATTTCAGAGATGTTGCTTTCATGTCCAGCTTGTGGTTGTGCAAATTTTCTCAAATGGGAATTTAACTCTTTCAAGAGCAAAAAAAGAATTCTCTCAATCTCAGTCGTGAGATAGATTACAAGGTGGGGGAAATTAGGTCAGAATGTAATTGACATTCTTAAATAATGGGAGTGTGCGCAAAATTTTTATGACAAGACGCACTTCCATTATTTAAGGGCGTCTACTATCAGAATAGGGCAAAATCCCTGATTCCCCATCTCTCTTTCGACGGAATTAATTTGATTGATTGTTTAGCCTGTTTGATAAACATCTTAGATTTCATCGGAGCAATCTCCTTGGCTTGCGCCTGGGCGAGATGGTTGTTCAATGTCATGCAAGGAAATTGTGCAAATTTTCCCAAGTGGGAATTTTACCGTTTAGATAGATAATTATTCTAGTAATTTAAACTTCGGGGAATATTTCTATGTCGATTTCCATGTATCAAGCTTCAGTTTAGATAGATAATTATTCTAGTAATTTAAACTTCGGGGAATATTTCTATGTCGATTTCCATGTATCAAGCTTCAGTACCCTCCCTAATTCGATTTATCAATAATCTGATAGTTATTCTAGAGAAAGGTGCTGTCTATGCTGAAGCCAAAAAAATTGACCCTACCGTGCTAATTAATACCAGACTATATCCTGATATGTTCCATTTGGGACGACAAATCCAAATCGTTTCAGATGTGGCGAGAAGAGGAGTAGCGAGACTTGCAGGAGTAGAAGCTCCTGAATTGGAAGATAATGAAACAACTTTTCCTGAATTGATCGATCGCCTTCAGAAAACCATCACTTATTTGGAAACTTTTACTCCCGAACAAATTGATGGTTCAGAAGAAAAGCCGATTACTCTTCCTATTCGGAATGAGACGATGACGTTTGAAGGCTTGCCATTTCTCCTAAACTTTATACTTCCGAATGTATATTTTCATATTACAACTACCTATGCTATTCTCAGACATTGCGGGGTTGAATTGGGTAAGTTGGATTTCCTGGGGAAAATTTCTTAATTGAAAGTAAGCGATTCTGAGTAAGAGTAATAAGTAGTTTTCGAGTAGTCACAGGTCAACATTTGAGGATCGCCGCCTCTAGTAGTAGGGGCGCAAGGCCTTGCGCCCCTACCCACTATGATTTTCCTCTATCTAAGGCTAGATTTAACTTGAGAACATTAACGCGGGGTTCTCCCAAAAAGCCAAATTGTCTTCCTTGGGTATTTTGAGCAATTAGATTTTGCACATCTGACAGGGAAAGATTGCGAGCTTTGGCTACGCGAGATGCTTGTAAGTTAGCGTTAGCAATAGTGATATCAGGGTCAAGTCCAGAAGCAGAAGCTGTAACTGCATCAACGGGGACAAGCACATTTGCTGCTAAACCATTTTCTTTACGATAAGCATCAACCGCAGCTTTGACACCATCAATCAATTTTTTGTTGGTTGGTCCATAATTGCTCGCACCACTTTGCGCAGCGTTATAAGGATCGGCTTTATCGGTAGTACCAGTTTTTGTGGTGGCGCTAGGACGGGGATGAAAGTATTTAGGCGCAACGAAATTCTGACCAATCAGTTCCGAGCCAATTACTTTGTTATTGCTACCAACGATTAAGCTACCGTGGGCTTGGTAAGGAAAAATCACATTGGCGACAACAGTTACCACTAGGGGATAAATCAAACCGCAAAGTATGATAAACCAAATTGCTGTAGTAATTGCAGGTACTATCAGACTAATTAATGATGAACGAGATTGCACTGTCATTATCGGTAGTTCCTGGATTTTCAGTTAAAAGGTTTTACCAGCAGCTAACTCAAACTGCTCTGCGATCGGACCAAGTGCTAGGGCTGGGAAGAATGTCAAACCACCCACGATTAAAATAGCAGCTAGCAAAAGTACACTAAAGAACACGGTGTTTGTGGACATAGTACCTGTGGTTTTCGGTACTCTGGACTTAATAGCTAATGATCCGGCGACAGCGAGCATCGGTAATAACGGAGCCATAAAACGACCATATATAATCGCTATTCCTAAAATACTGTTATAAAAAACAGTATTGGCGTTGATTCCTGCAAATGCAGAACCATTGTTAGCTGTGGCTGAAGTAAAAGCATAAAAAAGTTCACTAAAACCGTGAGCATCCGGGTTATTTAAACTGTCTAATGCTTTCGGCCAAATTAAGGCCAGACCCGTACCAATCAGAATTAAGAATGGATGAGCGAGGAGAGCCAAGGAGACGAGTTTGACTTCTTTCGCTTCAATTTTCTTATTCAAAAACTCTGGAGTCCTTCCTACCATTAAACCAACGAGAAACACTGTTACCGCAGCATACATAATCAGGGTAATCAATCCAACACCTTTACCACCAAATACTACATTGAGCAGCATTTCGGATAAAGCAGCAAAGCCTCCCATAGGTGTTAAACTATCATGCATTGCATCAACGCTACCTGTAGTTGCTGCTGTAGTAGCGGTAACGAATAAACTGGTTTGAGCAATACCAAACCTGACCTCCTTACCTTCAAAATTACCTCCACTTTGTTCGGATGTAATTGATTGGTCAATTCCTAAACTGGTGAACAAAGGATTACCAATTTGCTCCGCCGGAAGTATGATCACTAAAAACCCAATGAATAAAGCAGCAAATACCCCAAAAAATACCCATCCTTGTCGTGGAGCTTTCGTTATTTTGCCAAAGGTGTAAGTCAATGCTGGAACAATCAACAGCATGGAGATAATTTCTAGTGCATTTGTCAGAGCAGTAGGGTTTTCAAAAGGATGTGCGGAATTTTGGTTGAAAAAGCCACCACCATTCGTACCTATCTGTTTAATTGACTCCAAACTAGCCACAGGACCACGAGCAATAGTTTGAGTAGCACCTTCCAGAGTTGTAGCGACTGCAGCTGGGTCAAGGGTTTGAGGCATTCCTTGCCATACGTAAACTAATGCTAGGACTAAAGAAAGGGGTAAAAATATCCGATAAATTCCTCTAGTTAGATCTACCCAAAAATTACCCAGATTGTTCACTCCGTTTTGACTCAAACCTCGAATAACTGCTACTCCACCAGCTAAACCAGTTGCGGCTGAGGTAAACATCAAGCTTGTTATCATAATCATTTGATTAAAATAAGACAGCGTTGTTTCACCACCATAACTTTGCCAGTCAGTGTTGGTCACAAAGGAAATAGCTGCATTGAAAGAAAGGTCTGGACTAGGAGCAGGGGAAAGGTGATCGGGATTCAGGGGTAGAGAGAGTTGTAGTCTGAGTGCAGCATAAAACACAAGCACTAGAAATAAGTTGGAAAACAAAATGGCTTGACTATAACGTTGCCAAGTCATTTGCTCCGTAGAATCAACCCTTAGCACGTTATAAGTGATGCGCTCAAATACCGTATCCTTTTCATCTGTAAATATCTTAACTAGATATTTACCTATGGGAATTACCAGACCAAATCCGATAATCAGGATAATGATTGCTATTTGCAAAATGTTCAAAAACATAGAATTATTTTCCTTACAGCGACTCAAAAGCCTTAATTAAGACGAAAAGACTGCCAAAAGCAACTAAAATCACTGCAATAAATATCACATCATTCATGACTTTACCAAGTTGAATTTTACTTAAATAAACAGCACCACAGATCAGGTTTTAAAAGCGTTGTGGTTGTAACATGGCAAATAATAAATAAATTGCCAATATTACCGTCACAATGACTAATATACCAATAGCATAGGAATTGGTGCGAGAAACGGCTCCGCTATTTGCTGCATAAACAGTGGGCGCAATCAACAGGTTTAAGCAGAGTGCTAGAAAGAGCTTGAAAGAAATGGATTTTTGCGGGTTTTCTGTCCCGAATAATTCAGCGATCGCCTGGTGTTGAGTCAACATCTCATCGATTATCTTCAGGTTTTTCATAGATAAAACACCTCCTAAAAATTGCATCTAAGTAACTATTTCAAACCGATTGATGAAATGATGATATCGATAAATTTGATCCCAATAAAAGGAGCAATCACACCACCAAGTCCATAAATGTAAACGTTACGTTGTAGCAATTGGTCGGCTGTGAGCGGTTGGAATTTAACACCCTTGAGCGCTAGGGGAATCAAGGCTGGGATAATTAAGGCGTTGAAAATTAACGCTGACAAAACTGCTGACTGGGAACTTGCTAAACCCATAATATTCAAACTTTGCAATCCAGCAGCGCTAAAGATAGCCGGAATAATGGCAAAATATTTGGAAATATCATTGGCGATGGAAAAGGTGGTTAACGCACCGCGGGTAATTAACAATTGCTTACCGATGGTAACGATATCAATCAATTTCGTGGGGTCAGAATCCAAATCCACCATATTGGCGGCTTCTTTTGCTGCTTGTGTACCCGAGTTCATCGCTACACCCACGTTGGCTTGGGCTAAAGCTGGAGCGTCATTAGTCCCATCTCCAGTCATAGCTACTATTTTATTTTCTGCTTGTTCCGCTTGAATTACCCTCATTTTGTCTTCTGGTGTAGCTTCCGCAATGAAGTCATCTACACCCGCTTCTTCAGCGATGACAGAAGCGGTAATTCTGTTATCTCCTGTGAGCATAATTGTGCGGATACCCATCCGACGCATTTGCGCGAATCTTTCCCGAATACCTGGTTTGACGATATCTTTCAAATAAATGATTCCATAGACTTCCGCACCTAGACAGACAGCTAATGGAGTTCCTCCTAAGCGGGAAACTTTCTCATAGGCTTGGTCTAGATCTAAGGTCAGGTTTCCACCACGCGATCGCACAAATCCCTTAATCGCCTCAACAGCTCCCTTGCGTGCATTTAAACCATCTGGTAAGTTGGTTCCACTCATGCGAGTTTTCGCCGTGAACTCCACTCCTTCAGCTTTACTTTCGTCAAAATCTATTTTGGCTCCCAAACGGTTTGCTAATCCAACGATGGATTTCCCTTCTGGTGTTTGATCGAAAATACTAGCAGCTAGAGCGACTTCAGCTATTTCCTGCTGTGTATGTCCATTCACAGGGATAAACTCTTCAGCCAAACGGTTACCCAGCGTAATAGTCCCCGTCTTATCTAGAATCAGAGTATTAACATCACCACAGGCTTCTACAGCCCTACCTGATGTAGCAATAACATTAAACTGAGCAACTCGATCCATCCCAGCTATCCCGATCGCACTCAATAATCCACCAATAGTAGTAGGGATCAGAGCCACTAACAAAGAAATTAAAGTAGCAATACTAACTGGACTACTGCGATAGTTAGCAATGAGGGGTAGTACAGCTATGACTACTAGAAATATGAGCGTAAGTCCCGCCAATAAGACTGTGAGAGCGATTTCATTTGGCGTTTTTGTCCGTTCCGCTCCTTCCACCAAAGCAATCATCCGATCAATAAACCCTTGACCTGGATCTGCTGTAATCCGAATAGTTAGCTCATCGGAAAGAATCCGCGTACCACCAGTCACGGAACTAGCTATATCTGAACCTGGTTCCTTTAATACTGGTGCTGACTCTCCAGTAATCGCAGACTCATCTACAGAAGCAATACCATTAATCACTTCTCCATCTGCGGGGATAATATCACCAGCAATGACTTTGACCAGATCCCCTTTGCGCAGATTAGTTGAATTCACTTCCTCCAGCACGCCATTGGGCGAAATTCTTCGCGCTTTAGTATCTGAACGAGTAGCTCTAAGTGCATCAGCTTGAGCTTTACCCCGTCCTTCTGCGACAGCTTCCGCAAAATTGGCGAAAAGGACAGTGAAAAATAAGATTAATGTGATGAGAAAATTATAGACTTGCTGATTTTCTCCAGGTACAACACCGAACAGATTGGGAAAAGGGACTGTAAAAGCAGTGATAATCGTACCCACCCAAACCACAAACATGACTGGGTTTCTCGCCATAACTTTGGGATTGAGCTTGACAAAAGACTCACGTACCGCTCTAGTATACAAGCCGGTCGTATCAACTTTTGCAGTATGTTTGCGTGATGAGCGCGGTCCCCTACTTGGTGGGGTAGCAATAGAAGAAGATTGAAATGATGACATATTTTCAAGTTATGAGAAATTAAAGGCTAACGTTAACAGTCAGCAAAGTCTCAGCGGTTTCTAGGTGTAGTTGCTTCCACCCCATGTTCCGCTTAACTATTTCAGCTAGATCAGACTTGGTAGTGACAATTATTTTTGTCTAGCCAAATTTTTCCAGTTAAGATGGAGTCTTAAAATTCCACTTTATTTATTTCATTCTTGGTCTATCGAGTTAATCAATGAATAACCAAAATTTAGGTTGTTCTCAGAATAAATTAGCACACTGTGGTAACTTAGGATATGTTTAATCTAAAGATATGCTTTAGATATAAATGGGGTTTAGAAAATAAATAAACACACTGACGCTCGTGGAGACTTCGTATCACTTAATACTAGTATATATGATAAACTTAGGACATAGAGAGTCAATGCTTGGTGATCAAAATTAAGCTACTTCTAGAAAATCTTGGTCTATAGGATTTTCTGGGAAGAATACAGCAGGTGAAATCCGGAAAAACTCTCCCAGCTTTTGGATGTGCTCGACTGTTAACCTGCGCTTACCATTAAGTACATCGGAAACAATTGATTCAGTTTTAAATATCGGAACTAAATCTTTCTGCTTGAGATTCAATTCCGCTATTAATACTTTTAAAAGCTCCACTCCATAAATATCTGGTATCAAGTCTTGTTTTGACTCGTACTCATGAATTAAGATTCCTAATAAATCTAAGTATTCTTCTTCATCCTCTGATAGTTCCCCTTTGTCAATTAATTGATCAACAACTGCTTGAGTTTTTTCTAAATCTTCCTCATTTTTTATGGGGAAAGGGGGAAAATCTACTAATAATTTCATGTAAGTGTTGTTACTTTCTAACATTTTGCTCATAATCTATATTAGGGTTAGATATTTAGGACTAAGGCGGTATAATACCAACCTTAATTTTACTTAATTAAAATTCCCAATTAGTTAGCTATTAAATAGTTTACCATCTTAGCGAAATGCGAATTCTAATGCAACCCAGCCTATGTACGGAAAATACTACTTCTGTAATACGGTTGCCATAATGAAGTAAGTAGCGATACTTAAAGGTTATGCGATCGCCCCATCGCAACTATTTTTCAGGTAAATATTGTACCTAATTGTCATAAGATAATAGACATAGCCTTCTGTATAACTTAAATCATCTATACGGTCATGGATATAACTACGATTTTACAACAACTATTAAATGGCTTATCTATTGGTAGTGTCTATGCTATTTTCGCCTTAGGATACACTTTAGTCTATTCAATTTTAGGAATCATCAATTTATCCCATGGAGCAATTTTTACTCTAGGCGCATATTTTACTTATGCTCTTATGGGTGGTAGCTTTAGCTTTAATAGTTTGCTAGCTAATGTCAGTCTACCTCTAAAACTACCATTTTTGATTTCTACGATTTTAGGAAGTATTTTAGCTGGATTGGTAGGAGTACTAATCGAGCGAATCGCTTTTAAACCACTCCGTCGTCGAAGTTCAGATCCGCTACTTACTGTTGTCTCTAGTCTAGGCGTAGCGGTAGTACTTGTCAATTTGATTCAATATCTAGTAGGTGCAGAAACTTATACTTATCCAGCGAATACTTTTGGTAATCTTCCATCGGCGATAAATTTTGGGACTGCGTTACATCCCATCCCGATTCGTACTGTCCAAATTATCATTTTTTCTGTTTCGGGAGTTATTGTTCTACTGCTGACTTATTTTATTAATTTGACTAAGTATGGTAAAGCAATTCAGGCGATCGCCGAAGACGCAGTTACCGCCAGTCTCTTAGGAATCAACACAGACAACTTGATTATTCTGACGTTTTTCATCAGCAGTTTACTAGCTGGACTGGCGGGAACCTTAGTTGCGTCTAGTGTGAGCATCGCAGGTCCATATTTTGGGATTGCTTTTGGCTTAAGAGGTCTATCGGTAATTGTTTTAGGGGGATTGGGGAGTATTCCGGGTGCTGTATTGGGTGGTTTAGTCATCGGTTTAATCGAAGCTTTTGTTCCGGGAGAACTATCAGGTTATAAAGATGCGGTTGCTTTTGGCATATTATTTATCATGCTGGTAGTTAGACCTCAAGGTTTGCTCGGAAGACGATTTGTGCAAAAGGTTTAGTCAAGATGGCTGATTTTTTCTCTACTTATGGCTCGTTAATTGTCTCGATGGTTCTGGGGTCGCTGCTCGGTCTATCTCTATATTTACCATTAATGGCTGGACAACTTTCTCTAGCTAGTCCCGGATTTTATGCTATTGGAGGATACATCGCAGCAATTTTGTCAACGAAGGTGTTGACATCTAGCAATCATCTCTTTCCGCTCCCGTTGCTATTATTGGAGATGTTGATCGCGGGAATTGTTTGTGGTTTGTTAGGAATTGCGGTGGGAATTCCGACTTTGAGACTGCGGGGAATTTATTTAGCGATCGCCACTATAGCTTTTGTGGAAGTTTTGCGAGTTGTTTCCCTGAACTTAGAAATTACTGGCGGCGCGGTGGGAATTTTTGGGATTCCTCAGCCCTTCACCCATCCCATTAGCTATTTATGGATAGCTTTACCATTATTAATTCTCAGCATGATATTATTTTATAGATTAGAGCGTATTCGTACAGGTAGAGCATTTATTGCTATACGCGAAGATGAATTAGCTGCGGGAGCAATGGGAATTAATCCGACCCACTATAAAATTTTAGCTTTTGCTTTAGGCGCATGTTTGGCTGGAATCGTTGGTGCTATTAGCGCACATTTTTTGAATACTTGGAATGCTCGTCAAGGGACATTTGATGCTAGTATTATCTATCTAACTTTTGTGTTAATCGGTGGATCTAGAACCTTTTTAGGTTCTGTATTAGGCGGAATGGTATTTACGGCTTTACCAGAAGTTCTGAGGAATTTATCTCAGATCAATGGATTACCTGATTGGTTAGCACACTTTCTCCAAGATGGTAGATTGATTATTTTCGGAGTTTTGATTGTGATTGGTACGATCTTTTTTCCTCAAGGATTAGTCACTCCCCATCTTCTCTCCAGAATTGCTTCTAGCAATATCACCTCCAGAAAAAGTAGTAAAAAATAGTAAAACAAATCAAATGTCCTTTCAAATGTCACAACCGATTTCTCATATTTCAGAAAATCAACAGATTATCCTGGAAGCTAGGGGTTTGACTAAAGTTTTTGGTGGCTTGGTAGCGGTAAATAATATTTCGTTTACTGTGTACCAAGATGAGATTTTTGGGTTAATTGGACCTAATGGTGCTGGAAAAACCACTTTGTTTAATTTGATTACGGCGATGCTCCCAGCATCTAGTGGCGAATTATTTTATCAAGGTGCTAGAATTTCCCGGCTTTGCTGTCATCAAATTGCTGGTGTGGGAATCGCCAGAACTTTTCAGAATATTCGCTTGTTTGGTGAATTATCAGTTTTGGAAAATGTGATCATCGCTAGACACTTACATATTAAGAGTAATTTGCTGACTGGGATTTTAGGATTATCTCTATCTGTGTCTGAGGAGAAAAAAAGCCAGGAAAAGGCTTTGGAGCTTTTGGAGTTGATTGGTTTGAGCGATCGCTCTACAGAAAAAGCGCAAAACTTGGCTTACGGCGATCAACGTCGTTTAGAAATCGCTCGCGCTCTAGCTTTGGAACCGAAAATATTACTCTTAGACGAACCAGCAGCGGGGATGAACCCTAGTGAAAAAAAGCAATTGAGTCAGTTTATCCGCAATATACGTAGTCTATTTAACTTAACGATTATTTTAATTGAGCATCATGTACCATTGGTCATGGAGTTATGCGATCGCATTGCTGTTTTAGATTTTGGGGAGTTAATTGCTTTGGGTACACCAGCCATTATCCGGAATGACCCAGTTGTTATCGAGGCTTATTTGGGAAGCTGATGAATGCTGATGAGAAACTAACTATTGCAGAAGTGCTTTTAGAAGTACAAAATATTAATGTCAGTTATGGCGGTATTCAAGCTCTGAAAAATATTGATTTGTATATCCAAAAAGGTGAATTGATCGCCTTAGTCGGAGCGAATGGCGCTGGTAAAACTACGACGCTACGGGCTATTTCCAAAGTGGTTAATTGCCAAAGTGGCAATATTATTTACCAAGGACGCAATATTAATCGTCGTCAAACCCATGAAGTGGTTAAGCTAGGTATTGCGCATTCTCCTGAAGGACGCAGGGTGTTAGCTAAACAGACGGTTTGGGATAATTTACTCTTGGGAGCTTATATTCGTAGCGATCGCCAAGAGATTAGTGCGGATATTCAGCGCCAATTTGCTTTGTTTCCCAGATTAGCGGAAAGACAACATCAGTTAGCTGGAACTTTGAGCGGAGGTGAGCAACAAATGTTGGCGATCGCCAGAGCCTTAATGAGTAGACCAAAACTGCTGCTTTTGGATGAACCGAGTTTAGGTTTAGCACCGGCGATCGTGCGAGAAATCTTCAGTATCATGGAAAATTTGCGCAAAACTGGAATGACTATATTGTTGGTGGAGCAAAATGCTAACTTGGCTTTACAAATAGCCGACCGCGGGTATGTTTTAGAAGCTGGTTCCATCATCTTAACGGGCGCAGCACAGGAATTAATTCAGGATGAGCGAGTAAAGATTGCTTATTTGGGATGAGGTAGCGCATCCTGTAGGGGGGCGCAAGGCCTTGCGCCCCTACGCCTGGGCTGAGGCGATCATCCAATACTGTCAATCGGAGTAAAGTATCAGAAAAAATAATCTATATTTTTCTCACCAATTAAAACTACAAATATACCCTTTGAACAAAGTTTAAGTTATAATATGTGTGGGCGAACACAATTAACGTCCACATTAATTGTTCGATCATAACTAAATCCGCAATCATAACCATGACCACTACCTTACGTCAGCGTTCCACCGCTAATGTGTGGGACAACTTCTGTGAGTGGATCACCAGCACCGAAAACCGCCTTTACATTGGCTGGTTCGGCGTACTCATGATCCCCACCCTTCTAGCTGCTACCACCTGCTTCATCATCGCTTTCATCGCTGCTCCTCCTGTAGATATTGATGGTATTCGCGAACCTGTTGCTGGTTCCTTAATCTACGGAAACAACATC
>Ga0116228_10004993_pt1 | contig 11802 bp, 5 predicted proteins | sample S1TSphfallax_2_FD_89694 | JGI IMG/M metagenome (GOLD analysis project Ga0116228, IMG submission 89694) | Host-associated microbial communities from peat moss isolated from Minnesota, USA - S1T2_Fc - Sphagnum fallax MG | ecosystem: Host-associated > Plants > Peat moss > Unclassified | place: USA...
ATTAAAAGTTTATGTGTGACATTCATTTTTGTTTGACTTGGTTGTTTTAGAAACTTTGATGTAATTGTTTTGTTAACAATTTCAACCATGGCAAAAGAATGTGTGTGAGGATTCATAAATTATCATTCACAACAAGTCATGACATGCATATTTTAGTCAAATTGAAACATCGTCAAGTTGACAATATCAACTAGTCGTTTGTTTTGCCCGCAAGTTTTACCACTTGAGTCACCTTTTTTCTAGCATTGAATTCTACTCATGTGGCATGTGCGATTGGCCCAAGTATGAACTTTAAGATTTTGAGTTTCATTTCAACAAAGATTAAGTTACTCAAAATTCAACATCTCTTGCGACATACCTTTACAAATTACCAAATCATCTCGATAAAGTCCTATTCATTGAGCACATTCTATTCCAATAACATCAAAAGGATACTTCAATTTCCCTCAAATTTTTAGTTTTGATTTTATGGAATTTTCAATGAAACCACCTTTGTGGATCAATGTTGAACATTTTTTTAATTGTTTCAACCTTGCAAAATTTTATTGATAGACACATTGTAGATTAGGAAAATGTACAAAAGGATTAAAAACAAAATGGAGAATTTACATGATGTCAAGTTAACTCAAACTAGATGTCAAAACCTATCCATGTCAAAACCAATTGCTTGTAGTAGGTTAGTTGTATTTTTTCGTATAAAAACCAATCACTTGCAATAAGTCGGTTGCGAAGATGGAAGATGTGTCTTGAAAGGGTGGAAGTTAGGAAATAGCTAGGCCTACGGCTACCACCCGACTTAAGATGGAGGATGCTTGCAACCTTTGCAATATGATTGAAATTTTTTGTTGAAAAAAGTTAACCAAGACATAAAGAAGAGGGCCCTCTAATCCTTTCAAACTCCATATGACATTGGCACAATTGTGTGAAAACATATCCACCTACTTATGTAAACATCCAAATACCTCCACTACTAAAGGTAAGAATTGATTAGCATGGTGTCAATCATGATAGCTTCATTCTTTGGCTTAAGCCACATCGAAAATAATAAATTTTTGGGTGGCACAAAATCAATGAAATAAATTCGTTCATGTTAAGTTAGCAATGACAATGTCAACTAAGGTGCAAATGCCATTTTTGGTCAACACAATGTTAATTTGTCAACATAAGGAATTGAATGTATTTGAAGGAAACACATGTAGGTGTTATCATCCCACATGGAAACCAACAAAGATGTCACAAACTACATCATGGGTTCATGTGCGCTTGTTGCTTTGAGCACAACATAAGAGGTGGATATCCATAAGGTCGATGGAATGTGTGCACACACATCAAAAGATACTTGTAATTGAGGGATGGGGCAATCCAAATTGTATTCAAAGTGCTATGCAAAAGATCGGACAAGTTAGTCAAAAGCTTGGGAAAATTGGTCAAAATGTAAACCAAACACTCACCCCTAGGCCAAAACATGATAGAATATGAACATGATAGGCTTTAAATATCCAGTTAGAAAACATGTTGGTATATAGTGTAAACATTTTAAGATGGAATCTTGAAGTCAAACCATTTGTTGCCTGATGAATTGTTCAAACAAAAAAACATAAATGCAAATTAAAGGCAGTAAGAGATCACATGTTGTTTTGAGGTGTTGTTAGAAAAGGAAGGTGTTATTATCAACTCATGTTAAGGTTTCAAGAAGGAATGGATGTTGATCAACCATAAACCTAATAATATGATTGAAGCTACAAGGGCCCAATTCCTTAAGTAGACTATTGGGGCGATAGTGGCCGTTGGTATGAGCTCGGTGCCACCAAAAGTTATTGGGACAAAAGTTTATTTATATGCTAGAAGTCTTTATGGGTTGTCAAAAGATCTTAGACCCAAGAGGCACCTAAACATTTGAAGGAGGGAGGAGTCAAAAGAAATGAGGGACTTTATGAAGGTGAAAAAAGGAGGTGTACATTGTAAGAAATATGAAGGCCATTGCATGAAACAATGACTTATAAATGATTTACAATGACTTAAAGCCTAAAACCCTATTTAAAATTTTAAAGGTTATTTGAACATCACCGATTATAGAGAAAAGATCCACATGTCGAACATCCTCTAATGAGGCATCTTTGATGAAGGATGATGTGAATGATGAAGTGCCCAACGGAATTCCCAAAACTTTAATTCCTTTTGATGAGGTAGTAAACTAAGATAGGGTGTTGAAGTCAGGCAATAGGCCAAAGGGTGACCATGCTACACATTTATAAGGTTGGATATAAAGGCTTATCACACAAAGTTCAATTTTCAAATGTTCATATTTGCAAGTTTTTTAATTAAATATATAAGCATATATTTAACAATTCCCAATGTGCTAAACTTTCAACCTTGCTTCCAAGATGACAAATTTCTTAAACCCCATACCCACCCCTTCCTTTGAACCATTGACTTCGCTTTTGTAAAATTGAACCTTATTTTCACACAACATTCAAAAATGCTCAAGGTTTTTTATTTTTTAAAACTTGACATGTAACAAATTTGGAAACCATTCAAATTGACTATAAGGTTCTTTCAAATAAATTGAACTTTTGCAAAATTTGAAAGTTGTTAACATTTTTTCCAATGTTCTTTCTTTGGGATAACTCAACATTCAACACTTTATGCTACAATTTTTTTCCAATTCTTTGAATGCAACTTTGAAACAACAAAATTCTATGCTACAATTTTTCTCTAGCTCTTTGAATGTAACCTTGAAACAATAAGAACCATTACTTGTTTTTTCTATAGATTTATTCATTTATAGAAAACCTTTGGACATTTTGTGTGTGTTTTTTTTTATTCTTTTATTGTTTCTATATGTTTGGTGTGTCTTTATTCCTATGAAGTTTTAAAGTAAACTCAAGGTGTGTTATGTGATTACAAGTGCTTTGCATTTCACTTTTGTTGCCACCACTTACATATGTTTGCCATTTGTTCACCCCTTTAAATCATTGCTACTTGTGATTCTTTTTTAGTGTTCTCACCCTTGCCATTTCTTTGTTATAACTACCATGGAGTTTTCAACTCCAAACACTTTCACTAGCATGCGAACCAAACCTAATGGCTTGTATATTATTGTTGGGTGTTTGGTAGGGTGTCATAGTAATAACATTGTGAATGGCTTAGAATAAGAGGCCCTATCCAACATTGGCACTTATGACCTTGTAGTGCAAGAAATGTTGCAAAAAGAAATTGAAAAAGCAAAAAAAACTTTGGAACTATCATTAAAAGATTTTTCACACTTAGGCCTTCTTTAAAGTGAATACCAACCAACATGTTGAATTGGGGCAAAGTCAAGTAATGAGATGCATTATTTATCATAGTGAAACAATTGGCCTTGAAATTCTAGCCTTGCACACAAGATGGTTACAAAGGTTTCATTGTTTATCACAAGGCTAATGACATATCAACCATGAAAAAACATGTGAAACAAGATCATGTTGTTTTAACTAAAAGGTATGTAAAAGGAAATACATGTTCATCCCCAAAATCTTCTTCATAAAAAACTAACTATTAAATAATAAAATATTACCCCAAGTCCCATCTCTAAATATATTTTTTTCTTTTTATCCGTTTTTGATGACTATGAAACATAGAAAAGGTCCTTGGAGGACATCATGTTTGTGATTAAAGGTTTTTTACCACTAGGGGCTATTTAGTCCATTTGGTTACACAAATTGGTTTTTCAATTGTGCCTAAAGGTGAACTTTTCATATAGAAAGGTTTCATTGAAAACAATTTTGCATTTGTGAACAAGACCTTAATAAAACATGTGCAACCTACTTAGGTTGAATGCTTGTCAACCACATACACATCCAAAAAGGCCCATTATGTTTTTGTGATGGTTGTTAATTTTCTCTTCAACAATTTGGAGCCAAAACACATCACTATTGGGTTGTTTCATGCCAAGGATACTAATGGCGTTGCCATGTTTGTGAAGTTGAAACAAGTCCTTAACAATTTTTTATTCACACAAATATTGTGATTCGTGTCATAGGCAAAAGGTCCAATTTGCAAACTTTTGTAATAACTTTCAACTTGATTATGTCATGTGATGGCCTTAACATGGTTCAGCCATTTGATGGCTCCTATTTTGGGCATGCATTATTAAAGGTATGTCAATATGATCACACTTTAGATGGTAATGTAGCTTGTGAATTACATCATGCATCAATATAAAAGTTTACCCAATTAGACATCCAAAATTGTATCAATAGCTAAGAATTTCAAAATGGAACATAACAAATTTATTGCAATTTTTTTTCTATGGTTTATTTTTTTTAATGAAAATAAATTTTTGATTTATTCCTTGGCTAGGTTGAATATTGAACTTTAAAAGTGCAAGACTTGTAAGTTTTGATTCTTGTAAAAATTATGTCAACAAGGTTGAATGAAGGCAAAGGTTTCATTAATGATAAATAACAATTGTTACTGAACCCTAATTTGAGTTCTACATCTATTTTGATGTTTACAATATTAATTGTGTCTATTGTAATGTTTTTTTTTGGACATTCATGGATTTCTTCCCGTTGGGTGTGATTTGTGGTTTTGTTCCATTACAATTTTGTTTTCATGGTTCATGGTTGATTTCTTTGTTGCCTAATTTTCTTTATGGTTGTTTTGTCTAAACTAAAGTTAATTGGTTACATTGAACATTGAACATGGATATCAAAAAATTCAAAATTTGCAATGGAAGTTATAACTTGATGTTTGAATTGTCATTTGTGGACAACAACAATTGGAGGCTTAATTTGACAAAAATTTGGAAGGTTTTTTGGAGGACTTCTTATTAATACATGTCTCACAACTCCAAGTGTGGGGCCTAGTTTCTGAAAATAGTTTCAAATAGAGAAGATGGTTTATATGGTGATAGGAAAAAAATGAAATGATAGAATTCAAGATTCATGCCTTTTCAAATAAGATGGTTTTGGAATTGAAAAAGCTCTAAACACCATTTTGTGAGGAACTTTATGAAAACTCAATGAAGAGCTCAAAAACTTTAGTAGCAACTAGGTAAAAAGCTTCACTACACTTTTGAACCTTTGAAATTTGTTATTTTGAAGTTTATAGTTTTTATAAAAGTGATTTCCTTTGATCTTCATCAACTTGTTTTTGTTTCTAGGGGTGATTTGTGACTTTTTCTATGGTTGATTTTTTCCCCATGACTAATTTCCTTTTAAATGGGCTATTGCAAACCAATGAATACACAACCCAAAAACATCACCATGAAATTTTAATGGCAGGTCAAATGGAATTAAAAGTAGCCAAAAGAATGAGACATGTGTGAGCTCTAAAAGCTTTAGTGGAACTAAAACTCCCTTTTTCCAATGTCAATTGTTTCCTTCTTTCAAAAATTCCATTAACAAGCATGTTGGATGAATGGAAATGTCTAATTGATGATGCACAAGAATTGTTACCAAGCCTTAGGCTAAGTTCTAGTGAACATCAAAAGCTTTGGAGAGAGGAGCTTGAATAAGTGCTTAAAATGAAACAAGAAGGAAGATGAAAACAATTGGATAAATAAGGTTTTCCATTGGACTACTATCAGCCATGTACAATGTACTATCCTTTTGCAAGGTGCAAGGCCTTTTTGTCCCTCTTTATATGTGCTTTTATTTATTTTTTAACTTTTTATAATTTGTGATCTTTTGTATAACTTGTTTAAATTTTCAATTGGTAAGCAAGTTTTGTTCTTTGTTTCAACTATTAATTACAACTTGGTAGTGTCGAATCATCTTTTCATCTTGGCCCCATCTTTGGCTTTTTTATCCTCTAGATCTTGTATTTAATAAAATTAAGGTGTTTATGCACATGTGGATGACATAATTTTTAGTTGTGTAAGGTTTTGAATTTTGTGGTTTGATATTGAACATATTAATCATTTTTGTTAACAAAAATTGGCCCTTTAATCCAAAGGTTGGGTGTTCTAATATTTTTAACCTTGCAAATACATGTGAAGTAGAATCAATGTTGATGAAAGAGCTTGTGCATAATTCAAAGAAGAGGTTGAACTAGAAGAATTCTTGGACTTTTGTGATTTTTTATTTTCTTTTTTGATATGGATCATTGAGGCTTTTCTTCATGGTTGTTTTGTACTTTAGATTTTGAATTTGTAATGTAAGTGCATTGGTTGAAGGAAAATGCATTTGAATTGTTTCTCTCTACTTTCATTGTTTGTTATTTGTTGTCCATGGTTAATTTCAAAAGAATTTGTAGTTTCAATGCCTTGTTGAAAGCAAGAACATTGAGTTCTTCTTTCTACCTTCATAAAAACTAGAAACCGAGTTGATTTCAAAGGTTTCTATATTGCAAGTGCACATTAAAAGAATGCATATTAGAAGCATGGGCTCACAATTGGAATAATCAAATTTGGCAATTTGATAATTGGAAGAATGTGACCAACATTGGGATTGTAATCGGTCAATTTGCTTCAAAAACCCGAATTAAGAAACTATCCTTCGAATAAAAAGATTGAAGAAATTTTGTTAGTCTATGGGCTTGCCTAAGAATTGTTTTGTTTAATTGGCTATGTTTTCTCTAAAAGAAATCATTCAAAAGAACCAACCTTCCAAACCCTCATAACTGGTTGATTCTTACAAATCTTTAATTTTTAAAGAACTAAAACCAATGGTTGTCATTTTTGACCTAATGCAAACAACTTTACTTTTCTAGTCTTGTGCAACTCAAGGATTTACCACCTTTGAAACAACTCAAGCCAAATAAAGTTGCTATTGCGATTGACAACCCATTGATCAATTCCTCCTTTTAGCAATTGAGAATACTTGTGTGTCTACACAAACATGCTGATGTGTTTTTACACAATTGTGCCTATACCATTTGGAGCTTGAAAGGGCTAGAGGGCTTTCATCTTTTTGTCTTGGTTACTTTTTTTTGTCAAAAAAATTCAATCACTTTGCAAAAGATGCAAGCATCGTCCATCTTAAGTTGGGCGATAGCTGTGAGTCTAGCTATGTCCCAACTTCCACTTCATCAAAAACACACCTCCCATCACCAAAACCAACCTATTACAAGCAATCAATTTTTGACATTGACAAATACAACCAACCTACTACATACGGTTTGTTTTGACATGGAGAGATTTTAACATCTAGTTCGAGCTACCTAGATAGCTTGTAAATTATCCCTTTTCCCTTTTCTTATTCCATTGTACATTTTCCAAATCTATGGTGTGTTTATTAATAATGTTTTCTAGGGTTGCATCAATTGTTTATGTAAAATCTCTTTTCCATAAGAACCGGAACCGACACTTCTTTGAAAAAAGTAAAGAACCACCCAACATTGCTGGGGACCAGAGTTATTCATTATAGCCATTTTCTCACACTATGGGGACCAAAAGAAAAATCCAGTGCCAATTCTACTAAGGGGTTTTTTTATGAAAAAGATACACAAAAGTCGCCTCTTATTGAGGGGGAAATAAAAAAAGTTAGAAGTCGCCAAATTTAGACAGTTGGTTCATCTAGGTCGCCAGAACTAGGCAGTATTCCAAAAAAAAAATTTGGCTACAGGTCTTATTTGGCTACAGGTTTTAATTTTTCTTAATAATTATTTTTTTTTTTATTAACTTTCTTAATAACTATCTTCCACCTTGCCTAGGGTGGCTTTAGACGAGGATCCAAGGTCCACATGAATTCAATCTTATTGGTCAAAAGCTTTAAATTGATCCCAAGGCCTTTAGACAAGAGAGTTGAAGACCAAAAAGTGGCAAATTGAGGCTAAACCTACAATGGCACCTGGCACCTGCTTTGCTTTAGAGGGAAAATCAATTACTTCAGACCTAAAAACAGTGCTAAAAGGAGAGTTCTTGATTGGGAGAACCAAGACTCAGGCTAAGGACCAAGGTAGAGTCCAACTCAAGGATCCAATTTGCTTCAAATCAGTCCAAATTGGTTCCAAGGAAATTGTTACCCTGGACCCTCATCTAAAGTGGGCCTTTAGTAACCACATCCATTTTATAACTACCTCACTTTTCCCCATATCCACCAATATGGATATGAGAAAACAAGTTAACATATGTCTTTTCATATCCATGAAATGTATATTAGTTTAACTTTAACTTCACATTGACATAAATAATGATAAATTATTAATAGCCATATGAAATAAATAAATAAATAAATAAATAATATATAAAATAATTGATTGTCACTAGTAGTGTGCAGCAAAGCAGATCCTAAATAGGTAGATAGAGAGTGATTTAGGCAAGGATTTGTTTTCAGCCCTAAAAATTAATAATTACCTAATATTAAACCATGGTGACAAACATGGTCAATAAAAAAATATTATAAGCAGAAAAAGACTAATAGGTCATTTGGCAAATAGTAACTAGTTTTATGAAGCTAGGGAAAATAATAATTAGAAAGGCCTTATTAGCCAAGATATTAGACACCATTGTGTGCAAGTTCCTAGGGTTTGTGCAAAACATCCACTTGCTATCATGCTTACACCTTCAAACAAGCCAGCCACTGAGTGCACAATGGCTCTCTCCCTTAAGGCAAAGCTCAAACCAGCAATAGTTACAGTTACAATAAGAAATGTTCCATGTAATGCCCCAAAAACAAACTCACAACTCACAATAACATCTCATGAACATTCTGCAAAATGTGGGACAAAATGAGGACTACATTATTGCCAAATCTCTCCCTTACAGGCAGAGCCAATAAACTCATGGCAAGGTTCTGCTACTGTTTGCACATGAGCTTTTGCTCACTTACTGAAAAACAAAATAGTACCTTTCCTTTGTTGCAATCCATGTCCAAACTTTAAGTTAATGCTTGAGCAGCTGTGAAGGTGGGTATTGCTATCTTGGCTTTCAAACTGTGCAAAAAGTATTTCAGTGCCTCCACCTTGAGGACCCATTTTTGGGACCTTGAAGATTTCCTATAAATAATATTGAACATAATTTGAGATGACACTAGAGACATGCATAGGATCTGTCAGGTAACGATATTAACAAAACTAGCGAGACACAGTCAGAGCATGAAAACACCAATTTCATCAATGCAATTGTCAAATCTTCAATATATGCAAAATGGTTGAACTGATCAAGAAACAATCACAAATGAGGTTTGTGTCTTGGTTTGTGCATACAATCCTGGATCTCCGGAACATGCTTGTTTTCACAGCTCCTAGGAGGCCTCTTTGTGCTGCATACATGGCAGATATAGAATTAGTCCATTCAAATGTAAACTATCTAGCTCAAACATTTCAATAAAGCTATTCTGAAGTTTTGATCCAATGAAAGCTGTGAAACACATCTCAGAGTACCAACTTGGTGGGGGGAAACCATGCCAGTTGACAAAACTTTACTAACTATTTAGAATGCTCAGAGCTTGTTGCAAGACAGGTCAATTTTAACCCTCATTACAGCTACTTTCATCTTTAGATATGCAAGTCTCTCTTTATGTCCCTATTGTTTATTCTGTAACCATCACTACTCTAAAATTGGTTGCAGAAGTACTGAACAATTCACTGCAAGTCAATGCCTCTCTCATCTTGAGACAAGAAGCTACAAAAACTCTGAACTAACCCCCAATATATGGTAGCACATCATGGAATCTTTTCATGACCTGGAATTGTATATGGGTGTACCTTTAAGGTGCCAGAATTGACTTTGACTGCTGGGATGGAGCTGGGTTCATGACCATCCCTGTGTTGAAGGGAAGGTTTTTTATGTTACAGCCTCAGGGGCAGAATTACAGTACGGTGTGTGGAGGCACACAAGGCGTGTGCTGGTCAGGCAAGCAGTTGCAAACACTAAGCCCAACAGAAGTCCCAGAAAAGCATTCCTGGGGTTCACACTAAAAGCTCGCCTAAGAAGTTTGCCACCAAAGGCAGGATAGAGGCTCCCACAAGCCAAAACCATCCAATAATCAAGCCCTTGATAACCTATCCCCATAAGGATGGCCAAAATAGCAGCAATTGGACCAGCCAATCCTGTGAGAGCAGCAGCTAGCATAGCACCCCTCCCACTGCGTGTGCCACCATGAATTGTGCTTGCCACTGAGACCCCTCGTGGAAGACCATGAAGTGAAACAGGTAGAAGTAGATGGACACCAAGACCATAAGCTTTTGGTGCTGCAACCCCTAATGCTAACCCTTCAGCAAATGCATGAAACCCTATCATTAGTGAGGCCAGGCAAGCCATTTGTGCCACAGGGCTCATGACCTTTCCAGGATCCAATCGCACTGTCTCAGCTTTTAGTGACTTTCTTTTCATTTGGACAATCTTCCTCAGTATATAGTGGACAAAAGCACCAGCACCCGACAGAGAGCAAACTTGGAAAAAGTTCATTTTCCCTCCAGACCATAATTGCAGGGGCCGCCAGCTAGCCAACACAAAGGCAACTCCAGCACCAATTCCAGTTAGGAGGGTTGCTGGTAATCTGACTGAACTCGCAAGTACTGTAATGACAAGTCCACCAAAAAAAGGTCCCAATCCAAAGAAAAGTGAAACCACCAACGCAGAAAGATTCTCCCACCTTGGAGCATGATCAAAATTCTCCAAAATTGCACTGAGAGCTTCCATAAATGCAACAGAAAGTGTGGCAGCTGAAGCCACCTGTGAGTGACTTGCATCCCGGAAACTATCTGGCATAACCTCTGCAACCACCATCCATATCATGCAGCCTGCTGCAAAGCCCATACAAAATGGCAAGACTTGGGTGAAAGCTTCTGCACACAGGAATGCGGGAACAGCAACCAGGGGCTGTGGCAGTGATGTGAAGATGCTCCACAACATGGAGTGCTTGGCTGATATACCTTGTTGTGAAAGAACCATGCTCACTGCTAATCCCTCTGGAATGTTATGAACAGCAATTGCTATAGTCACCATTAATCCCTGAGACAATCCCTTTGAGCCTGCAAAGGAAACCCCAACTCCTGACCCTTCCCCAAATGAGTGCAGTGTCATAATAGAAACAACTAGAATCATTTTGCGCATATCAGCCCCCTTCACATCTTGCATGCGGACTTCCCCAAAGCCTTGCAACATCTTCTGGCTGATAAGAATGAACAATCCACCAAACAGGATGCCAACAACCACCCAGCTACCAGATCCATACTTCTGGCCCTCTTGTATGAGATCAAAGCTTGCTGCTATCATAACACCAGATGCAACACCATTGCACATTCCCGCCCATTGTGCCTCCAGCTCCATGAAGAAGAAGGGGACTGCTCCCAGCCCTGTTGCTACTGCCATCCCCAGTGTGAGCAGTGCAACAGTTGAGACTGGAACTCTCTGTTCCACAGACTTTGCCACTACATCTTCTCTTATTACATTGACATCATCTTGTTGCTCTGGCAGCACATCCTTGGGCATCCCTGTGGCTATTGCCTTTGGATCCACATCCTTGTTTCGCTGTGCATTGTCAGACCTCCTTCTTATGCCTGCTAAGATTGTAGCCCTGTCATTGATCCATGCCGGCTTTCCAGTAGCAATGCCCTCCACTAGAGGGATGACAGGGTAGAGCATTTGCAGCAAAAGAACTACTGTAACATAAAACAACAGAGTGGAACACGCCTGATTTCTAGACTTTCTGCCCATGCTGCAGCCTGATGCCATCCTCAACCTTTCCATAATTGCTGTTTCAAATTTGCTTGCCTTCATTTGAAAGGCTCAGACATGGCAGCAGAAAGGGTTTCTGTGAAGGATGCAACCATTGCATCCTTCCTTCCTTCTACTGCAAACCTCTTATGAAATCAGCATCCTCTGCAATGCAATGACACATTTATGAGATGAACTCAGGCTTGATTGCATCA
>Ga0116228_10004994_pt1 | contig 11798 bp, 12 predicted proteins | sample S1TSphfallax_2_FD_89694 | JGI IMG/M metagenome (GOLD analysis project Ga0116228, IMG submission 89694) | Host-associated microbial communities from peat moss isolated from Minnesota, USA - S1T2_Fc - Sphagnum fallax MG | ecosystem: Host-associated > Plants > Peat moss > Unclassified | place...
CGGTCATATCAAGTAGCTGCCCAACATTGGTATGTAGTTGGCTTCGAGGAGGGGAGGGTGCTAAATAACACTTAGCAAATTCAAGTAGATATTTTCTTAATAATAAATTTGGGAGTGGAGGAGTTGGGTGGGGTAGTGTTAGGAATGTTGTTGTTACCTTTTGAACATGGCTTGCGACTGCACGATCATGTAAAGTTTTTTTTTCCTTTTTGGTTTATGTACATAGTTGATAGAGGTTGTCACTTTTATTGGTTGTGGAGTGTTAGTAACTAAAAAGAATTAATTTTGGACTATCCACATGCTGATAGAACTGGATCGGATTTGCAACCAGACTTGCCAAGGATGTTTTTTTTAATTTTAAATTGAGATTTAAGAGTCTTGGTATGTGAAGAACCGAGTATGGATCTGCACCAAAAATAAAATTCATTGAACCAGAATTGTGGGTTCTCTCAAAAAAGATATTATTATATGTATATAGTAAATTGGAACCATGCCCAATTTTTGCAACTGGGTTTGAAACTGAAGTTAGGTTCTCAATTTTTGAAAGAACCATAACTGGGATCCTAGTTTTCTAAGATCCAGAACCAAACCGGGGATTTTTGTTTTTTATTTTTTATAAATTTTCAAAGAAAGGACTAGAACCGGGGGTTAACCAGATTGTTAACCACCGGTTTTGGTCTGGGTTACTCAGAACGGGGTCTGCTTTTAAAAACTGGAACCAAAACTGGAACCGAGACTTTGCATTTTTTAGAGAACCTTTCTGAGAACCGGACCTACTTTAACTTATTATTTAGAACTGGAATGACAGCTTCCTCGGAAAAGGTAAGATCCATCCAACACTGGTTTCAACTTGCCATAGCCATTACCAGTTCAACCAACTTGCACCGGGTGTTAGTTCAACCTGGCCCACCATGAGCCTCTTGTTCATATTGTGCTTTTTTATTTTCATCCCAATCCAATGAAAAAGTAGGAGCTATTTTTTTTTGGGTGTTCTATTATGGTAAGATAGGCTTAAGGTGATTTATATCCATCAATTTATTTAGGGCATTTTTTTCCAACCAAAAAGATAAAAATTGGATCTAGATCACTATTTCTATTGTTTCTTATGGGTTTTTAAGTTGTTTATAGTTTTGTGGTTTTTTTTTGTATGGTTTTTTTTTAATTGCAAATTTATGCTGAAATAACATATTTTGAATTGAAAGGACTCATTTTTCCAAATTTTTCACCAAAATAAAGTTTTCACCAAAAATTTGTCACAAAAATTTCTTTCATGTGTTGCAAGGTTTTTTACAAGATGTGATGGATGAGGATGTTCATCATGTAAATGCATTTTCAAGGTTAGGGGATGTGCAAGTAGTTGTTGAGATCCTCTTATGATGTTTTGTCCAAAGACCTTATTTATTCTATTCATTTTTTTTTATCGACCTTTTGACATTAACTCACCTTTTTTGACTTGACCTTCATGCAAATTTTTGGATGTCTTTTGGGCCCAAATTATTTGAATTTCCTACAAGCCTTTTTGTTGTGTTGTGTGGTTTTTTCCACATTTTTTGTGGGGGATCGACCTCATTATCACAAAGTTCATTACATTAGTGGCTTATTCGGGGAGTTAGGCACTTGTTGCTCCTATCATTGTTATTAGATTATTATTACGTAATCACCCATTTTTATTGGAGTGATAAGCGTTCGCAATTTTGGTCTACTCTTCTTCCATGCCCATTTGAAGTTGGTATGAGCTCCTTCTCCTAGATGTGGTGACTTGTGGTCCTTTTTTTGTGCAATTTGTAAACTTAGGAATAAATTGACTTTAAGAGTACATTTTGGACAAATTCCATAACCATTCCTTTTCCAGCATCATCTTTGACATGGCTGTTGATTCACATGACACATGCTTATTAAGGTCCTATGCAAGCATAAGGTGTTTGGCTTTTCGTTCACTTGGTCATTCCATTTTTTTGTTTGGCTTTAAATGTTTCTCCTTTGCATCGCACATTAAGTTGGGCCTCCCCCCTCCTTTAGTTCTCAAGTTGACTTGGTGCATTTGTGGTTAGCTTCTAAATCTAACAAAAACCCACCTTCTTTGTTGCTCCCATGTTGGAGAACGAATTGCATCCCACAATGTTGTTTAGAATGTCTTTGCTTCCATCACAAAAAATCTGAAATTTGATGTTTCACATGAATAAATTCATGTCCTTTCAACACCTTTGTTTTAGTCTTTTTGCCAATGTGGCACAATGTGGCAACTTGAACAAGGGGAGGAATTTACCATCATCAACACTTGGTAGATGCATTTCTTGTCCTTGTTGTAAAGGTTTTTGGTTGCATGCATTAATAAACAAACAATTTTTTTCATTGGTATGCTAACATGGCATGGGTAACAAAGGATTTTCATGGCCATCCTCTAGTTATTTTGCATGCTTTCCACAGGAAAAGGTGTCAACAACTTTGCAAAAAACTCATGCCACCTCTATTTTGAAGCACATTATCATTATAGGTGAGGGCTCTTCTAAGCTTACTATTTTTTTAGGTTTTGCATCCCTTTTTCTTTCTGATATGCTTCTTGTAATTGGTTGGGGCTTTGGAACATGATTTGTTCCATTGCCCCTAACAATTGACTTTGGGTTCTATTCTTTTGGTTCAAATTTTCTCTTTACCCCCTAGTTGGATGCTTTGTTTAATGGAGTTTTGCCAAGGTTCCATCATTTTTTACTTCTTTTTTTCTTTTCCTTTTGCTAGGAGATTTTGTTGTTTAATGTTTCATACATTTGTATAAACTAATTGTTAACGATAATTTAATGAATGTGTTTATGGTTGAGGAAGTATGCATGTGATGAATGTTAATTGTAATGAAATACTCTAATTTGGATCAAATTTTTTTCTTTTTTTAAATATAAAATTGTGTTTTGTGAAACAAATGTGCATAAAACTTCCATATATATATATATATAAACTTATAATAAGTTCTTTGCTGCACACATTCATTGAAACCTTGAAGGATTAAGTGTTTTCGAATGATGTTAAATGGTCAACATTTGATTACATAAATCAACATGTGTTTTCAATAATTGTTTGATGTATAGATATGTCTAGGTTGTTGGATAGGGACATCCATCCAACAACAAGATGTCATGGCTAGATTTCGGATGATAAATTACCAAACAAAATCAAATGTCTAAATTCAAAGCACATTCCTTACAACCCTTAAAATTGAAGGGTAGCAGTGCCTTTTGTAATGAAGGGCTTCTATCAAAGGTATGGCCTAAACATAGCCCTTCCCAATGAATAATTGGATGGATGCTTGCATTCTACCAAAAGAAAAAATGACAAAGAAATCCCATCATGTGTAAAAAGAGAAAGAGAAGCATTTTTATTTGAAATAAATTGTTGTTTTCAAAACAAAATTGGGAAGTTTTTAGAAACAAAATTCAATTTTTTTTTAATTTAAAAAAAATCCACATTTTCAATATCACAAATTTGAAAAAAAGAAACCTTGGAGATAATGTGACCTTCTTCACACAAAAATAAATAAATGTGTGTGTCATTTTGTGAAGGAGCCTTTTTTAATCTAACCTAGCTAGGGTTTTAGCTTGACTTCCCTTTGAAGTTACTCCTTGTTTTCAAAGTTCTTCAGATTCACACATTAAAAAATTACAAAAAAATTTTGATTCTATTTGAAGAATCACATTTTGCTTCAAAATGTTTTCAATACAAACACTTAACTTGCTCAATACCTATGAATGCAACAATAGGGTGCATGCATGCAAATCACATGCAAGTCATGTACAGGCTAATGAAACTTGGGATTCAAGTGCCTTTCTTTTTGGTTGAAGTCTCTACCAAAGATTTTATAATCCCATTTGTGAATGAGTGGGTAGATTGGGAATAGATATATTTTAAACTAATAGGTTTTATTAGGTTTACCTCCCCTTTCTTTTGTTGATATGCTTCAAGCCATTCGTGAAAGTTTGGGTACATAACAACCTTGTAGAAAACTCTTAGTATATTTATAAGGCATATTACATTTAATAATCATGCTTACAAAAAGAGCCGTAAGGTGGAGGGTGTGAGATTATAAGATCCTTAAAGCGTACAATGTAAGCCAATGAAATTTTTGGAAGGGAAACATTTTTTTAAAAAACCATTGATTACCTTGTTTTTTACACAAGGTAAAGCCTTGTTGTCAAAAAATTGTTGTTGAAGGGTCCCAAGTTGATTTCCCATCTAACTTTGTAGATTTATCTGACCACCAACCCACCTAATCCCATTTGCCCCAAAGCCCTTGATCATCCTACCCGCCCCAAACCCAATGATTATTGATTAAATGTTTGTTGCCCTAATGCAAGCAACACAACATTCATAGAGCTAGCCTATGCCATGTTAAATCTAGAAGTCCCAATAGTAAGATGCACAAGGTTAGATGGTAAGACATTAGAAACAATCACATTTGCTCGTTGTTTATCATCAAAATCATTAAATGCAACCCAAACGTCATCATCTTCTGAAGGCTACATCATCATTAGTCATGGGGGGTCTAAAACTTTTTTCATAGTTTGTTTTGTGGTTTGAAGGGTGGTTGAAGTCCTTCTTGCCCTCTTCACCCACTTTTTCGTAGTATGAACCTACATAATCCACACTTACATTAAACTTTGGTTTGTTAAACATTAAATGTTACACAATGAATAAACATGATTAAATTCAATTTGCAATATGGATTTGAAAAAGAAAACTTGAAGCTTGGATTGTTTTTTTGTTGGTTGTATATCTTGTGATGTAGCTTCACTTGATTCATAACTAAATTCATTAACTTCACTTGCAACAAAAAAATTATCTTTTGATTTGTTGTCAGTTGATGTACATCCACTCATGTCACCACATTTCAAACTACTTGTAGGTGTGTTTAGATGTTTGTTCTGCCTAGGTGGTGCCAATAAACCTTTTGATTGAGGCAAATTCCCCTAACTTTCAAAGACATCTACAAGATCATTTGATGTTTTGGCCATAATAGGTTGGGTGATAGAAGGAAACCTACTCAAAGCCAAAAAAATAAATTATCGATCAAGGTCTGATTTGTTGGCTAAAACCTTCAACAAAGCCTCATTATCTACCTCAAAAATTGAATTTGCAATAGACATTCAAGAGCATTTGAAAGATAAAAAATATGTTGCAGTCTTTTACAAACACATTTATAAACAATTTAGGGTGATTGGGAGGGTCTAAATCACAACACAAAATGTGAACAAACCTTAAACCCTAACAATTACAAGAATCATAAATTTGTAGAAGTGAACAACTAAGTTATCTTAACAATGTCCAATGCATGCAAAATGGTAACATATAAGCAAGATCAGTTGTTCAAATTAAAACAAAAAGGTAGTGGGAAGAAAGACGACTTGATTTTTTCTAAAATGAAGCCATGTACACTAAGTTTGGAAGACTTAAAGGAGCTATGCGCTCATAGATTGTATTCGAAAGGAAAAATATCCGAGTGCAATGCTTACATACTACATCAATTTCTGTAAAACTTAGCTAGGAAATTTAATTCATTGAAGCAATGACCTATTGTGACATCAAAATTGTATCAACCTTGAAGTGCTCATCTTCACCTTCTCCATGACAAGCTCAACACCATTTCAATGCCAAACTAAAAACATAAAAAAATATGACCTAGAAGTTACAATAGTCTCAAAAGTATTCTAATTAAGGTTGGAGATGCAATGATTACAATAAACCTAATTGTTGGCTTTAGAGATGCAATGAAAAGTCAAGCTAGGGTTTAAAACTACAACCTAATGCACTAGTTGAAAAAAAATTATCTTTATCTCACCTGCTTCACCTTGTTTTGGTGCCTTCTAAAATGCAAGTTTGTTTCTGGATTTTAAGTTGATTTATGTGATTATGCATGCTACAAACCTTTAGTATATGATAATGCCTTAAACTTAAACTTCATAGTAAGACAAAGTAGTTTGCACCCCACACTTCCCACCAATCAAATTTCTAGTTTCTACTTGAATTGGGTTGTAGCTTTTTCACTCTCTCAACTAAAACTCGTAGTGTTGTGACTTCCTACCAAGTGACTAGTTTTCAAGTTTTTACTCAAAGCTATGTCTTAACTTCTTCACTTTTAATCAAAATAGTTCCTAGCATCATAACAAGAATATAATGATAAAGAGATGATAGTTACATACTAAGGTAGAAGAGGTGCCGAGTTCAAGCTGCATAGTTTAGCAATATTTCACTCTATGTTCCTATAACTTAGTTTTTCATATTTAGTGACAACATTTTTTGCCATGTGAACAAAGGTTGGATGTAAAATACATTATTCAAAAGAAAAGACATTGCACAAGTGAGCTTTGACCTCTACTCCCACATCCTATATACAAGATCACAACTCTCATTCCTTATAAAGTTTTTCGTTATGTGCATTGTAGTTTATTTGTTCGACACTTGTGTCTGCCAAACAAGTATTTATCAAATTTTTTTTTTTCATACTATGTATAACACATAATGTGGATAAGATAAGGACTTTTAAACTATACATAGTCTACAAGTTTTTGAAAATGTTTTATATCTTGGATTTTTTTACTAATTTGTGTCTTGTTTGTTAAAGATGGAGTTGGATGTTGAAGACAATCCAGCAAAACAAGTTTCACAATTTGTCAACCATGATAAACTATGGGAATGTGAAGAAGTATAAGTAGATAAATTGGGTTTTACATAATACCAATGTCCTTGTAATAACTACCATGGGTCCAAAGTTTTATTTTGGTCAACAATCAAACACCACCTACGAAAATTTGGTTGTGATGACTTCTTCACTCAATCTATAGTAGTGAACATTAACAATTCCCTATTCTGCATTTGATTTCATTATAATGTTAGTAAGAATATTGATAAGGTGATTCATTACATTGTCATTGCTATTGTAGGCTAAACGACGCCCATATGTGGAATTTACAATAAATTCATTTTAAAGGATTTTATTGCCGATTTCCCAATTATCATGTGTTCTCCCCCATTCGTTCCCAAGGCCATAATGGATTTAACAAGATATGGAAATGGAAAAAAAATTGGCCAGTGGCCTACCTTGCCAATTCCCTAATTAACCCCATTCACATGGTGGAATCAATGATGGGAGATACATGTGTCTACATTCCAATATATGGGATGGGGCTTGTTTATACTTGAAGATGTACAAGCTGATGAGCCATTACTCCCCTTCACAAGTCCATATTACACAACAAGTGAATACAAAACATTATCTCCCTATTACCCACACTTAAAGCATTATGTGCTTAATGGGCATGATAATTTTTTTATTGACAATGATGTTGAGATAGGAAATGTGGCTGGGAATTTCAATAGCTCTTCCAATTGATGCTTGGAAATTGAAACTTATATACATGAATATAATGAAATAGAACCTAGACCATGGGATGAAAAGGAATGGGGTTGGGTGATGACAATCTCAATTAAACTGATCCATGCAGGAGAAGAGTTTTTTTGTCATTATCCTGTCAATTTTTGAATTTTGACTTCTCTTACATAACAAACACATTCATTTTTTAATACAAATTTGAAGAATAATGGAAAATAATGGAAAATTTCAACAAACAATATAGGCTATGTATGTACATAATTCAAACTTTTGGATAATGGTTCATCAACTTGAAATCAAATGGTAGCATGTTGAAGTTGGATTTTTTTAGTTCATAGTAACAATTTTTTTGAATATGGATATTTATTATTATGTCATGTAATCCCAATTTCGAATTGTATATATACAAAATTTTGATGTAAATAATTGTTGGATTGTGAATAGGTTGTAGGATTTTGGACTTTAATGAGCTATAAGCTAGATTGAAATCTACCATTCTTTCTTTTGAACTCAAAGGCAGTCAAATGAATGTTGCATTATTTTTTGAATCCATGTGTCCTTTTTGGTGGGAAATTATGGAAAATTTTAGTAAAAAATTTAGGCTATGTTTGCAGTTCAAACTTCCAAATTTTGGTTTATCAATCACAAATAAAATGGCAGCATGTTGAAGCTGAATTTTTAAAATTCAAAGCAACAATTTTTAAATTTTGGATATTTCTCATTATGTCATGTAATTTCCTAATTTTGAAATATATAGATATATATAATTTTGATGTAAATAGTTGCTAGATTGTTTGAAAATTCAATAAGCTATAAACTTGATTTAAGTTCGGCCATTTTTTCTTCCAAGCTCAAAGGCAGCCAAATGAACATTGCCCATGATTTTTTTCATGTGATGAACATATATCTAATTATGTATTGTGTGTATATCATAATTAATGTCCTTCCCATGTATCATCAAGGAGAAAACCCAACTTTGGAACCTTTGGGAAATAATCCATACACCATAGGAAGGCATGGTCACATTCATGCCAACAATTTAAAAAGGGTAACAAATTTAGATCAATCTTTGGATTGCATTCATATGATATAGGAAACATTTGGTCAGTATGATGAAATACATGAAAAATGTGCACATGTTCCAGAAACCAATTAATCCACATGATGAAGACAAATTTTTTGAAGGTGAAAAAACCATTAATGAGAGGATGGAGATGTTATTGAAGGAGGCAGAAACACCATTATTTAAAGCATGTGGCAAGAGAAAAAATAGCCGCCTATCAAGTGTGTTGATGCTCCTTAATGCTTGCACCATTCACCAAGTGATTATTTTTTTTCAAGATGAATTGTTTAGATTACTTGGATGTGAAATTCTCCCATAGAATAATGTGATGCCAAAATCAAGATATGAAGGAAGGAAATTGGTAAGCAATCTTGGTCTTAATTATACATCAATCCATGCATGTGAACAAGGATGCATCTTGTACCATAAAGAGAACAAGGACTTGCTTGTGTGTCCAATATGTGAGGCTAGTCGATATGTGAAGGGTTCAAAGACAATCCCTTGCAAGGTTCATTTCCTTTTTATCCTTCACTTGAAGAGGATGTATCAATGCAAGAACATAGCTCAACTTATGTAATGGCATGAAAAAAACTCATTAGAAGATGGCATGGTTTGGTCTGTGGTTCATTCAAAGGCATGGAAACACATTGATGCAATGTGGCCAAATTTTACCAAAGACCTTAAAAACCTTCGTTTTGCTTTAACTACGGATGGGATGAATCCATTTGGTGATTTCAATTTCAAGCATTCAACATGGCTAGTTTTATTGCTCATGTACAATCTATTTCCATGGTTGGTGATAAATAATTTTTTTTAATGTTATTTCTTATCATCCCTAGAAGGGAATCAGTCAAGGATGCAAATATGGACACATACATGGCACCTTTGATTAAGGAGTTACAAGAACTATGGAAAGGAGTTATTTCATTTGATGTTTCAGCTGAAGTTGGTAAACAAACCTTTAAACTTCAAGGAATATTCATGTGGACTATTCATGACTTTTCGACTTATGGACTTGTAATGGGATGTGTTAACAAAAGGCTACAAGGGATGTCCCATTTGTGGACCTGATACAATAATTCGATATTCCAAGCACATGAATAAAATGGTTTACACATGCCATAGGTGTCAATTCAATCGTACGCACCCTTACTGTCGAAACGAATGTTGGTTTGATGACAAGTTGGAAACCAAAGTAACTTTTTGACCTATCTTCCCAAAACAAACACCCTAGGATTAAAGAAGGAGGTGTACCTAGGTTAGCTGGTGATCCAATACACAAATATGGAATGAAACGCAAATCATCATTATGGACTCTTGAATATTGGCTAGTGAATATGTTTGACACAAAAACTATACATAGTCAATAAAAAAATTCAATTTATTCCAATAAACATGTATTAGTCAATAAAACATATTTTTGAAATAGATAAAAAAAAATAGTTATGTAACTATAAACTCAAGAATTATGAAATTAAAAAAAGTTCGATGCATATTTTGGGTACAAGTATTGTGTTGATGATTGTTATTGTTGTTTATCTTATATGAATTATTTTTTTTGTGCAAATCAGGACCTCCTTATACAACATACATTAGATGTCATGCACCATGAAAAAAATCTCATTGAACATGTGATGAATGTCATGTTTGGAGAGGTTGATACTATATAAGTGTAGAAAGATATGAAGGATATGAATATTCGGAGTGGATTGTGGCCAATTGCAAAGAGAAAAGAAGGTGAACTTATTTTGCTAGTTGCACCTTATGTTTTGTAGTTGGAAGAAAAAAAAAACTTTCATACATATCATTAAAGAACTATAAACACTAATTGGTTATTCAAGTACCCTCAAGAAACGGATTCATATGGGTACAAACAAGTTAAAAGGATTGAAAACACATGACTACCGTGTCTTTATGCAACAAATTTTACCCCTTTGTGTATGTACCTTCATGCTTAAGGGTCCTCAATTTGCTATCATTCGTATGAGCTAGGTGTTTTGAAGACTTTGTGCAAAAACCATTGATCTTAGTATGATGAATTATTTGAAGCAAGAAGCAACCATCACATTTTGTCTTTTGGAAAAAGAATTTCCTCCATCTCCTTCCAACATTATGACACATCTTATGGTGCATTTAGTGGCAAAGTTAAAGTTGTGTGGCCCTGTACATACTCAATGGATGTACCCCGTGGAAAGATATATGAAATCGTTGAAAACTTATGTTCGAAACATGGCAAGGCTTGGGGGTAGCATGGTTGAAGGTTACACGATGAAAGAAGCAATTAAATTTTGCACAGAGTACATGCAGAATTTTAAAACTATAGAACACCAAGTTTGGGATGATTATGAAAACCAAAACATGTATGATGAAATGCCTCAAGGTTTTGGGCAGATGTTGAATCTAGAGATTGGACCCATTTTTTTGTCATAAAGAATGTAACAACATTGGAACCTTGGAGAACATGAGTTGGCATATATTGAACATTTTAAGTTTTACAAACTTGAACAAATTTTCGCTTTCATGTGGTTAAATATATTGGTAATTTTAAACTACAAGATGTCTTTTTGTATTTTGTTCAAGTGTGACTAAACTATAAGGTCAAATTTACTAACTAATATTTATATATAATTAATTATTACATCTTGTTGTAAATATTGATTACAATTCATAATTGTAGAATTCTTTTGTATTATGAGGATGTGTCATTTGATAATAAACTTTTGTGGATTTTTTTTAGGAAGCATGAATTGCAAATGGAACTTAAAGAAGCAGAATGAAAGGCATATAAAAGACTTCATTGGAGGAATTCTAGGACAGGGAGGGTGGTATATCCACCTAAATTGGACTTGTTGCCTTTTTATGACAATTGGCTTCCATAAGCTTTATCGTTAATAAAGGAAAATGGTGAAAATATTTACATTAAGTATCCCCCTTGGGGAAATTCCAATGAAGAAGGATTAAAATGGGCAATGTTGCAATGTGATGAAGTTTTGGAACAATTGAAAGTCATGAATGAGCATGTAGGTTGAACTATTTTAAAAAAAATGACAAACCTCATTGATGGCACACTGGTAACCTTAACCCCGTATCCTTGCCCAAGCCCTTCTCTTAATGACTTGGATGGATTGTCCATTGGTGTGGTTTCCCAAGAATTTACTAGGGCTATGAAGAGCAAAATAAAAAGTAACAATGTGAAGATAATTAGAAATTTGAAAGTGATTTTAAAGGAGGAGTTTAAAGCAAAGGTTAGGACAATTCTAGAATTGTAATTAGTAATTTGATGTGAAAACATTGGTTTTGTGTAATCCAACCTCTTTTAATATTATCTCCATTTTCTTTTAAATCCACAAACCTTGAACC
>Ga0116228_10004995_pt1 | contig 11798 bp, 8 predicted proteins | sample S1TSphfallax_2_FD_89694 | JGI IMG/M metagenome (GOLD analysis project Ga0116228, IMG submission 89694) | Host-associated microbial communities from peat moss isolated from Minnesota, USA - S1T2_Fc - Sphagnum fallax MG | ecosystem: Host-associated > Plants > Peat moss > Unclassified | place: USA...
GTCTTTGAATCAAAAATTTCATCCACTTCATACTTTTGTTGACCATTAATTTCAATCATGGAGGTGACTTGAAGATTTTTCTTGGAATGGCGGATGCATGGTACGGCTTCAATAATGAAATATGAAACATAAGATGAATTTTCACAAAGTCTAAATGTTTGAATTAAAAGGTCAAGTCATTGATTTATTTATCAATGGTGAATGGAACCAAGTTGTTAATAGTCTTCATTCTCTAAAGGTCTTATAGTTTTGATGTTTTGTCATCAAAGCCAAACTTGATCTCCAACCTTGAAACTTGGTTGTTCTTCATGATATTCCATTTTGTTATAAGTAAATTTTGTCATGGACAAGAGGTTTGACTAATTATCTCAATGATAATTGGTTGTGCATTAAAAGTACTATTTTAAAACTTGAGTGACATGTTTTATTTGCCCATTTAGTGGTGGAAGGCTAATGATAACTTCACCTTTATGCTTAAAAGCTCAAAAATTATGTGCTAGAATGACCAAAGTTTGACAATTATGTGTCACAATGACAAAAGTTTGGGCAATTTTTTTTTTGTTATTTTTTTCTAGTTTTTTGTTCTTGGTGCAAGAAAAGATGTTGAAAGTGCAACTTCATAGTAGCCATGGAGAAATCCATGAGAAAAATGGCCTGATTTTGAGTGTAGGCAAAAACCGTAAGGCACACATTGGAATTGGAAAGAGCCAAAGCTCGAGAGTTTGTGGTGGAGCAAGAATGGAATAGCTATGAAATTGAACTAAAGGCACATGTGGTAACATTGTAGATGTGTGGAAATGCATCTTAAAGCTAATTTTTAACAAAAAAAAAGAAAATGGTGGAATCAAAGGAGTTTGTTGTAGAGTAGTTTGGGAAGTGGGAGGTGGCAAATGAAACCCTGATGGTTGTAGCATTGGAAGCACAACATTAATTTCTTAACAAAGATCAAAAGCTACATTTGACATTTCAAGCACAAATGACTAAAACAAAGGTTCATGAAAGGGCATTGTCTTCACGTGCCAAATAACTTCTCGTGAGGAATGAAGCAATAGCAAGAATCTTGCATTTCCTTGTAGTGAACACCCTACCCCACTTGGCACAGACAATCAAATTTCGAAGATTCAAGGTTTCTCAATTTGCTTACAATATTTGTGGGTGGTAGGTTCCTAGACACAACTATGCAAAAACTAGATAGATTGTGGAAAACACATTTAGGGTTCCAATTGAAGACATTTTGATGACTTTAAGGAAGAGCTTGTGGCATTTGGTAGTATTGCCCAAGTTTGTCTTCTTAAAAAAAATTCACATTGGTGTTTCCTTTTCAATGAATTCTTGGGGATTGTAAAATTTTGAATAACACCTCCTTTGTTTTTCATTAGCCATATTTCAATTTCTAAGCAAGGTGGATATACTTCGATCCTAGGCAGATTCATTGGGCTATGTTGAGGACACCCCTTGGAAATGGGCCCGGCCCCCCTCGCTTATTACTGTCAAGGTATTTGTTTCATCTCAAATATATGAATCATTGGTGTAAATGTGCGTCCAAATGTCAAGGTGTCTTCAAATATGTGTAGTAGATGCTGATAGCTCAAAGAAAACTCAGTTCTATATTGTCCAAATTGCATCTTTTTAGTAAGACTTTGCTTGAGTCCATGTGGTCACATTCTCGAACGTTGATCATGGATATGGTAAAGGAGGACTGAAATATGTACTACCTGCATACTTACTTACATACATAAGTGCATGTATTTCACTGAATCATAGCCTCTTTTCAGACTTAGAGATGGTTTGTAGGTCATGAGGTCATGCTTTGATGGTCAAATTTAGCAAGTTGTGAATGCATGGACTGGATGCAGGTTTGACATCCAAGAGTAAGCAAGCTTATACAAAGAGATTTTGTCATAATTAAGACAAGTACCTTACCCAAGTTCTCATCATGAGTGCCAGGTCTACAACACCTACAACATCTAGACAAGAGTGTGCAGCACTTTGCATCCTTCATGTCTAGACAAGTGTGTAATAAAAAGGGGAGAGAGTGAGATGGGTGGTCTCAAGTAATTATTGCTAATTTCATTTGAAGCCATTCCAATTGATGTGATAGACATTTCAACTACAGTTTTCATCTACTGAAGTGGTCAAGTATTGTTTCCTCTCATTGGCATTGGTTGCTGTGTGATTTCAATGCAGGATCTAAGGCAGGCTAGGGACATTACTTATTTCAGACATTTGAAGAGGGCCAAACCACAGCAAACTTTGTGTATGCAGGGTCCCTGTCTAGTGTTCATTCACGACTTGCATATATTGGGAGTGGTTGCCTGTTGAGGATGCTACTGGTAAGCACAAGCATTGTGTTTGAAGATTCACTTTTTTTTCCTGCTTGACCATACTTTGGTGAAGAGAAGCATATTAAAACTCATGATTGTGTGTTCAGTCTGCCACATACTTGACTAGGTTGTTCAGGATGGGTTGGACATACATTCAGCTGTGAGAGGGTTTGAGGTTTTTGTGTGCCAACAATAAATAAGTAAAATTGTGGCTGTGGAATATTGTCAGAAAGAGGAGTTTGAGAAATCGTTGAATTGGAGTGTGTTAGGAGGATAATTTTGTTCATGGAGACTTACATCTGGGTAGCATCTTCATCATATTCAACAATAACTTGCTAGAAGTTATCATGTTGGCTGCTAAATTCACCCATTTGCTGCTAAATCTTGAACATTCTGCACATCTTTCCCTTGCCCAGGAGTAGTAGATGAGTACGTAAGTATTGAATACATCTGATTGAATCTTCACCTTATTCCTTGCAGAGTTCTAGATATAGGAACTAGGTTTGATACTAAGATGTAGAATGAAATAGCAATGGTAAATGCACTTATAGTCTCAGTATGAAATGCCCTAATTTTACACTTGTTTGCCTCCACCCAGGGTGTTGTGATGTGGATCTTCAGGCTTCTGTCTTTTTGTTGATGCGGAGCATGCAGTGGACCTGCAGTTTGCAGAGGGCATTGGTGTAAATACTCGAGACCTTCTGTTTGTGCAACCCGATGCAGCTGAGCAGGGACCCTTTTACTTGCAAGATTGTTGTCGGCAAGTCTGTACAAGGTCCGTAGAAGGTTTTTTATCTTGAGATTTTGACAAATGTATTCATTTTTGGAATATAGATATGTTGTCAGATCATTAATGATGGGGTCTGAGTGGCAAGTTGCAGCACTGATACCAAAAGCAGAGCTGGAGGGGGAGATGGGGGATTCCCAAATGGCACTGCAAGCACGTTTCATGAGCAAAGCTCTACACAAGCTTACTCACTCTCTTAACTCAGCTCAGACAGTTCTCATCTTTTTCAGTTCCAGGTAATTACATCCTTATAGATTATGCAGGTGATTGACAAGATGGTTAGATATTCTATTTCTTATTTGGATGCAACTTCCCCGCATTAGAAGGATGAGGAGGCATAGGGCTGGAAGTGCAATTGCCATTTACTGATCAAGATGTGTGCTGTAGTGCAACAGACTCAACACGAATTGAGCACATTTGGTGGGATGTCATCTGAAGTTACAGCAGGATGCAATGCTCTCAAGTTCTATGCATTAGTGTGTTTGAACATCAAGAGAAAATCTCAGTTGAAACATTTTGATGAGGTATTATTATGGACATGTCTATACATTGTCCAGGTGCCATACAATAGGTTTTTTCCTCGCTTTAGGGTAAGTTAAATGAATATGTAATGGCATGTAGGCATATGGAAATGAAGTCACTGTCAAAGTGGTGAAGAACAAAGTAACACCTGCTTTCAAGACAACAGAGTTTGACATTGAGGTTGGTAGAGGTATTTCATGCGAAGGTGAAATTCTGGACCTAGGTGTGAAACATCATCTTTTGAAGCTTTCAAGTTTGTGGTACTCTTATGAGGGGAAGAACTTTGCAAATGGGAAGGATAACACTAAGAGGTACTTTAGGGAGAACAAGGAGTTTTCTAATACCTTGATCAACGTAATCAAAGACAAGCTTTTTGGTATGTCAAATGAGGTCAACAACACTAGAAGAGTGGAAGGGGAAGAAATTGCTGACCATGAGGTGGATTTTGAAGATGAGGAAGAAATTTCCTTGTGATAGATCTGACAGCCTTGTGACAGATCTGGTTGTGGTGGTCTCACTGTACAATTGAAAACTTTGTTTGAGCCTGATGATAGGTGATGCTCAGGTATCATGCTGCAAGTGGATATCAATGTTCATTAGTTATTTGCTGGCTATGGAATGGTCTTTTCAACTCAGCTGCTCTGTTACCAAAAGATGCCCTAAGACCTGAGGGTCCCTAAAACATACATTGCATATGGTCTAAAGGAGGAGCTTAGCAAAGGTGATTTGAAATAACCAAGTTGCATGATGACATGTCTGATGTGGTAAGTTGCTTCTTCTCAAGGCTTATAAATGTACAAAGGTTTTTTTTGGGCAGGAAAGCATAGCATCCTACCCATTCCTTTTATCTAATGCTATTGTATAGACTGCATCCCAAAAATCCCAACAAGTTGTAACATTCAGATTCTTGCACACAAGGAACCTACTGCAGACTTTGAAAAAAAATTGATAGTCTTAGGAATCTTTTGCCATGTTTCTTGCAGAATTTTGTGCAAGCGATGGGCCCAGATGCTACATAAGGCTTGCAGGTACGTGCATGCTTGTCGATGAATTCAAGAATCTATGGTTCATTTAGCATCTGGTTGCAAGGATGTATCTATCTGTGTCTTGTAGAGACCATACATTTGCATGTTTAAAGCAATCTTTTCTAGAAAAACTGGCTGCAATGTGACAAACCAATTCCTGCAATCCTTGTGAATATCATGTGTAGATTTGGGATTTTCAGTTACATTTGGGAAGAAAGTCCTTATGTAGGAATTGAAATTGGCCGCTCAATTTGTCATGGATTCTATGATGCTTACAGATGTGCCTCTTCTTTTTCTTCTTGGCCAGGATGGTACTTTTTGTGGCACATTGATCATCATTAGTGTTGTGACTTGTGTATTAACATGTGTTTGAATTTCGTCATGAGAAAGTGCGGGCATTTCTGGCTGTTGGAGTAACTACTCCTGAAATATGATGTTCTCACTTCTTTGGGCCTTATGTAAGAGTTTTTTTTCTGGTTTGTGATGCTTCTATAAAGCATGTAAAAACTCATAAAAGCATCAAATTTCATTTATCTCAATGACAGGTTTTTGCATCTCTAGTATTTCCCTGTTTTTTAAAGTACATGAACTTATAAGTGACTGAAAGTTTTCTCTTTTGGGTGTGTATTGAAACCTTTGGATGTCTAGAGAATTAAATTTTTTTTGCCAATGGTGGATGCATTTCATCTAGCTTCATTCTCATTGATGTATTTTTGTGTCAGATCTTCAAGCACAGGAGGTGTGGTCCATCATACATCCAAATAATCTTGTGCAAATTTGGTTTTTTTGAATAGATTTTAGGTAGACAAGGGAGAGCCTAGGCTGAGACCTGACAAGGAAGATGGGCGAATACACACACAAGACTTAACTGTGAGACAAATTTTATGCACTTGTGAATTTAGTGAATTGGGATTGTGGGTTATGTTATAAAAATGTCTCTTGATGTTTGGGCAATATTCTGATATGTTGTGAGAAAAGGAAGTGACAGGTGAATTTCTAGCAAGGAAGCTTCAGTAATGGAGTTGAAAAAACCTTGTTTTTTTTAAAGGTTTTGTTGTCATGTGATTCATGTATGGACTTGGTTGTTTTCTTTGATATTTCTAATGCACACCTTGTTTTCGCTTTGTTTTGTGTGAGGTAGTTTGTTAGAAGGTACAACCTTTGTGTTGATTCTGCAAGTGTGACGACATTAAGATGATGCGTTTATTGCTGAAAGCAAAATAGTTTGTAGTGCTTGCCTGATTTTGGGTTACTCTTGCAATTATATTGATGGGTTTTGACTTTTGAGTTAGTAGTGATGTTGTGAATAGACAAACAAGTCTTTGTAGAGTCTGATCACAAATTATTTTTTTTGTGTTGGAAGCTTTTTGGTATTTGGTGACTAAAGACATAATATTGAAAAGAAAGAAAAGAATTCCAATTTTTTCCGAAGAAGAAGAAGAAGAAGAAGAAGAAGAAGAAGTGATGGAATAATAAAAATGTATTTGATAAAATGGTTGTGTCATAGAGCGACATCAAGCCCTAAGAACTTTATAGAAAAACTTTCAAAAAAAAGAAGCAATTGTAGTGGCAACATCCCAAGATCCCAACTGCATATTGTAATGTGTTGTTATGTTACCAATCAATTGCAAACACATTTACGAAACTCCATAAACAACAAAATACATCTTTCTCTTTCCAAAATATGAACTAATATGACATATATATATTCTTTTTTTTAAAACCAATTCATCGTCACTAGTATAACAAAGTAGTGTGGAGCCCAAGTTTGAGTTAGCATCTACATCTTAAAACATGTCTTTGACATTTGACTTGTAGCAATTCAAACTAAGAATGAGGTAGTCTCATTTCTTTGCATTTCACTTACTCCCTAGACACTAGATTGGTGGGCCTTCCTTAATAAAGTTTGTTAAGGTTACATCATTAAAAGATTACATAACATTGAAAAATAATGAGAATTGAAGCTACAATGGAAAAGCATACAACAAAATGATGCAAAGAACATTAAAATAAAGCCTAAAAAGGGTGTTTGTTTTTTTCCTCCTTCATTCCATTAGGGGTTTTGTGTCTTGGCTTTTGAGCCAGGCCACACCTTCAACCCTTGTGACATAATGCATTCATCAATTTGGTGACGTTGCATCCATTGTAAGCATTGGAAGAAGGATGTAGCATTGAGTGACGTCATGTTTCTAGAAGCTGTCCCAAAAGTGAGAAGAAGCTACTTTTTTTTTTATAAAAATGGTTTCAAACTAAGTCAAAAGCTCATGAATTTTATTTTTTATTTTTTTCAATTTTTGGAAATAAATTTGGCAATTTTCTTTCCCTATAAGGCAGAGAGCATCCACTATTTATTTTTAATTTATTTTTTGACTTTTTAAAAATAAATTTGGCGATTTCCTTTCTCTAAAAGCAGGGGGGCATCCACTACACTTCATCCTTCTACACTTTTGGCTATCATTTCCTGAAACCACATATAGAAATTTAGCCAATTTTTTTCCCCCTCAACTTTTTGGCATTTTTAAACATTCAAAAATCATTTCATTTTTGAGTTTTTGATTTTGGATTTTGATTTTTAGCGAGATTTCATCAATAAAAAATAAGGCTTCCATAAAGTAATGATAAGTCTCTAGCTTGCACCGATGCCTAAAATTTATAAACCTTGAAACCGAATGCCCCAAGTAGAGGTATAAAAAGGGGAAATGCATGCAAAATCATTGCTACATAATGATTACACAAAATAGAAGACCGTCCAAGTAAAGGGCATCAAGTGTGTATGAGAGACAAACGGCCTGCCCAAGTAGGGCATCTTGGGATTTTTTTGGGCCAATTGCCCTTAGTCAAGTCATCACATACCAAGGTCTATACCATGGTAGGTGCCTGCCCGAAACCCATATACTTCAGGAATTCCTTTGGCTCCTTGAAACACTACACTAAAATGTTAGTTGGAGTTTTAAAAAGAATTCTTGCTTGAAATGCTGATTTGATTTTTTTAAATTTAAAATTTAACTTTCTTACAACTAGGGTAGATAGGTTGACCACCAAACACATATCATAGTACCTTTATTATTTCGGCATAAATTAAATTATTTTCTATTTTGTCAAAGTTTTGAAAAATTATTCATTATTTGTGCCAAAATTTTAATAAATTTAAAAGTTCAACTGCTAATATTTGAATCATAAACTTTCCAGGACAATGACTAAAAAATAAAGCAATCTAAACACAATAGACTATTCCACGACATTGACAGAATCATGTTCATTATCTCCTATAACCATTACCCGCTGAAAATTTCAACATAAAAAAAATCAGGTGCCAAAGTTAAGATTTCAAATTTAAATAATTATTTGACAATTTGTTGCCAAGATGGTAAAGGTACTATGGTAGTGGCTCAAAAGGCTCTTTAATCTTTGATCCTTTCTTAAATCGCCATGGCCTTTCAAAAAATGGTGTAGCTTGTCACCATGCACCTTGAATGTCACTTAAATTGTTCAAATTTGTTCACAAATAAAAAATTATGCCCTCCCAAAGTAGGAAGGGTTTATCATTTGAAAAAAACCTTTTTAAACACTTTGCACCTTAGGTTTGGACAAGAAAAATCTCATGCATATTCAAAATTTGGTCATTGGACAAACAATAGAACCTTTAATACCAAACTTGTATCTTTGAAATTTTCTTCACAACACATCAATTGTTAAAATGTTTTTATTCAAATGAAATGCCTGATCTACATTAGTGGGGAGCTTAAAGGTTCACTAGAACCTAATGTGTATGCATGGTGAGAGGTGTTGTTGCCCAGTTTCATTGTTGTGGCGATTGGCACTACTCATGGTGTTCATGTTCATAATTGTCACTTGTGTTTTTTTTGTTCTTGCTCCTTTTCACCTTGGTTTATAGTCACTATTCATCTTGTTATTCATGTTCCTTTTGCTCTTAGTTTCTAATTGTTGTTAATATTGTTAGTCGTTGTTCATGCTCCTTTACTCTTGGTCCCTAGTTGTTGTGCCCTTGGTTCCTAGCTATTGCACATGTTCCTTTTCACCCTAGTTCCTAACTATCGTTCATGCTCCTTTTTGCCTTAGTTTGTAATTGGAATTATAATGCTTAGTTAATCTTAGTTTACCTTAACCTCCAAATCCTTGTGACTTTGGTTCACTTATTAAAAATTTACTATAGCCTTGCTATAATGTGTCCTTGTGCTTTCATTCGAGCTTCACATCTTTCTCTATTTGTTTTTTGAGCTTGTGTTGATTTTGCATAACTTATTGGTCTAAATTATATTGCATTAACTCATATGCCTACTTGCAAATGACAATGTAATCATTCGTTTGCTTCTTCCATTACAACTATAGACTAAGAATCCATAAATTCAACTCTTGCATGTTTGTCACTTGACCTTTGAATTGTTCACTCAATAATAGTCTATGAATAAGCCACCTTCCTACTTAACGTTTCCTTCTTCTTGCACATTACTTCCCTAATATCTTTTGCAAAAAAAATTCAATTACCTTTCTTCATATAGTTTTCAAATATTTATGTGAGGTGACCACATGTGATAGGTTGTAATGAACTAATGGTTCCTTGCTTTTGGTTTTCTTGTAAGAAAGTGGGGGCAATGATAACAAATGCCTTTTGAATTTTGCTTGTTGAAATTTGTTTTTACTCTTATTGTTTAGAATTTGGGCTTTAGTCTAAATTGACCCTTACTTGTTCCAATATTATATTATACATGTTATAAAACTTGAAATTATGAATTGAAAAAGGAAATCTAAGTTTTATTTCAAGTTTTTTTTTTTTGAAGGAATTGAATGTGTAAAAATTTGGGGGGTATTTGCACTATGGGGGCTTGTTTTATATACTATAAATTTATGCAAAGTTATTTGTAAAGTCCTACAAATTCAACATTGAAAGCCCGTGTTTGTCGAATTCACAGGTTGTAATGTCCAACTTGACATTAAAAAATAACAAAGGGTCTTGACAAATGGTGAAATTGGATTTTCATCACTAATTTGGCATGAAACTAGTTTCACGTTGAGTTATTTTACTTGACACATCAGGTTCCCAACATGTTATTTTACTTATTTTTCTTAAGGGTTCTTTGAGGTCAAGGGGTTTAAAAATAACACAAATGTTTGGAAAAAAGGGTTTAACGTTGCATAAACAAGTGTTGAGAAAAAACACCACAACTTGGAAAAAGGGTTGAACTTTGTGGAAATAGGCATTGAGGGAAGGAAGTTGCTTGGAGAAGGGGTTTAACATTCCAGAAACAAGTGCTGAGGGAGGGAACCTACTTGGAAAAATGATTTAACATTTTAGAAATAGGCACCGAGGGATGGAAGTTGCATCGTAAACATCCACATATGTGTGCATAATGCAAGAAATGTGTTTACATTGCCAACTATCCATCCTAATGTCTTCATCAACTAAACAAAGTTTGGTTCAAGGTTGTAGGCACTTCAACATGGAAAACCTTAGAATTTGTCAAATTTAACAATGCCTCTTATTATCACACACTTGCTAAACAAGGTCTTCCAAGGCTTTCTTCTAAAGCTTGGTTGAAATTTGAAATAAAATGCTTACAATATTGCATCATGGTATGGTGATTCACTAGATTCATTTAATGATACTAAAACTTGACATTTATATATGACCTTTCATTATGTACATTTAAATTTTTTTGAACCACATGACTACCATTGCCCATACTTCCCTAAATCAATTTTAATACTCTTATTGGTCTTCATTTTGGATATGATGATGATGGGGGTCAAAATTATTATAATTTGGTTGGTTCAAGTTTCAAATGCAGACCTTAGCTTAAATGATTGGTCTGAATGTTCCAAATTCTTCTTCTAACCATCATCATTTTCTTGATTTTGGCCTAATCATTCCTAACCCACAAACTTGCTTGGTGTTATTGTTGGTTTGTTTTTTTTTTCTCATGATCTAGTTGTGAGGACATTTTGATTAGGTTGGATTAGATATGGAATCATCATTTTAAATTAAATGATTAGGGGACTTCATATGTATTTTCTTATGATCGTCATTAAAATGTTGATTATGGTTCTAATGATGTGGAGATAAAAACCTACTTGTATTTTGTTGCATCACATTTGAGATCCCCATGTCCAACCTTGGTTGGTGGTTATAATTGAATTCCTTAATTAGTTAGATTGTTTTAATTGTTTGCTCTGACCGTATCTAAACATTTAATTTCCAACATATTTTAATTAAGTGTAGTGGTCCAATTATGTTATGTGGAGTGTTTCCAAGGATGGCAGACCTTTGGGCAAAGATAGACTAAATCAAACTTGTAAGAAACTTAATAATCCAAATTTGTTGCATTACATAAAGTTAAGGTCCCTTGGAAAGAAAAGGTTCCTAGACAAATTGTGGAATTTCCTCACTTAGCACCATGGCAACTTCCTATAACAAACATTTTGCAAGCTACAACATGGGTAAAAACTAGGTGACTCAAGTCATCCCTATTATAATGTGGAAGCAAATTTACATATATTACCAATTGCATCACCCAAATTTAATTTTCATAGAAAAAACTTTGAAGGATCACCTTTGTGACACCTTGAAGGATTTAAAAATAGGAACTAGTAATGAAGAGGGGTTGGAAAAACCCACATTGCAATGTGATGATGTGCTAGAGCACTTAAGTGCCATAGATGGACATGTAACTAGGAATGTTTTGAAAAGATGTCAAAATTTGTTAGATGGGCCACTTGTATTTACTGTCATGGCCATGAAAGTAACAAAGTTTATAGGATTTTTTAAACCAAGACAAGAACAAAAGAAGGTTTAATTCCAATTTTACTTCACAAAACACACACACACACACACACACACACATGTGCAAGACAAAAATCTAATAATATTTTATTGCAAAAACAAAAACGAGATCATAATAAACCATGATAAAAAAATGTACCAAAAATTGGTGTTGAAAAAATTAAAGGTAATGGGAATTCTACCTCTATTTATACCTATTGGGCACTTAGTTCAAAGAAGTTTTTAAAAATGTTTGCAACTTGTATGTGGCCCATGTTCACCCATGTGTGACCCATGTGTATCCATGTGTGAATTATGAGTGAACTGTGTTCAATTAAGAGTGACTTAAAACTCAATTAAAA
>Ga0116228_10004996_pt1 | contig 11796 bp, 11 predicted proteins | sample S1TSphfallax_2_FD_89694 | JGI IMG/M metagenome (GOLD analysis project Ga0116228, IMG submission 89694) | Host-associated microbial communities from peat moss isolated from Minnesota, USA - S1T2_Fc - Sphagnum fallax MG | ecosystem: Host-associated > Plants > Peat moss > Unclassified | place...
GGCGACGATCTCGCGGAGGCGGTCGCAGAGGCGATCGCCGTCGGCGAGGGCGCCGGGGTCGCGGTTCAGTGCTCGCATCACAAAGCCGCCGGGAAGCGCAACTGGGGGAAGGTCCATCAGAGCCTCGAGCTGCTCGACGGTGCGATTGCACGCGGGCTCGAGATCGGCATCGACGTCTATCCGTACGTCGCATCGTGGACGGACCTCGCCACGATCTTGCCGCCGGCGATTCGCAGCGGCGGCACGGCCGCGACGCTCGCGCGCCTCCGCGACCCCGCGCTCGCGGCGTCGTGCGCGCTCGCGCTGACCCTCGCGCGCGATCCCGAGCTCGGCGTTCCGAATGAAACCTGGCACGACATCCTCGTCACCGGGGTAGGCTCGGAACGCAACGCTCCGCTTGCGGGTCTGCGCATCGACGAGATCGCCGCACGCTGGCGGCTCTCCTCGGCACGCGCGGCGATCCGGTTGCTCGTGGAAGAGGAGATGGACGTCGAATGTGCGTTCTTCACGATGAATGAAGATGACGTCGCGACCGTGATCAGCGCCGGGTTCGCATCGATCGGCAGCGATGCATCCGCGCGCGCATTCCACGGCATCACCGCCCAAGGGATGCCGCACCCGCGCACCTACGGCACCTTTCCGCGCGTCTTCGGCCGCTTCGTGCGCGGGCGGCGCACGCTCGCGATCGAAGAGGCCGTGCGCCGCATGACCGCGCTGCCGGCGCGCCAATTCGGCCTGCGCGATCGCGGCGTCATCGCGTGCGGCGCCTGGGCGGATCTCGTCGTGTTCGATCCCAAGACGATCGTCGATCGCGCGACGTACGACGCGCCGTTCGCGCAAGCGACGGGGATCGATCACGTCTACGTGAACGGCAGCGCGGTCATGCGTGACGGCGAACAAACCAAGGCGCGACCGGGCCGCGTGCTGCGAGGCGGCGGATGAATCTGGCCGAACTCGACGATCCGCGACGCGCAGGACTCTTCGCGGGTTCCGCAACGCTGCGGCTCGCGCGCGGCGAGACCGCCTACGCCGCCGGCGACTCGTGCGAACGCGTTTTTCTCGTCGTCGAGGGGCGGATCAAAATCGTGCGGACCTCCGCCGACGGCGGCGAAGCGATCGTCGGCCTGCGCGCACCGGGCGAAATCTTCGGCGAGATCGGCTGGATGCGTGAGTCGCCGGTGCGCGCGACGAGCGCCGTCGCGATCGAGCCGGCACTCGTGCGCTCGCTCGACACGGCGATCTTTGCAACGCGCGTCGGCGCGGATACGGAGCTCGCCCGCGCGTATGCGCGCGGGCTGGCGCGACGCCTGAGCGCGCTCGAACACGAGCTCACGGAACTCGCGGGAAAGAGCGTGCCGGGCCGCCTCGTCGACCTGCTCGGTCGCCTCGCGCGCGAGCACGGCGTCCCCGAAGCCGACGGCGCGCTGCGCATCGGTCTTGCGCTGACGCATCAAGATCTTGCCGATCTGATCGGCACGAGCCGCGAGACGCTGACCAAAGAACTCGGCGTACTCGCGGATGTCGGTTTGCTGCGCGTCAAGCACCGCACGGTCACGCTCGTGCAGCCGCAGGCGTTTCCGTTCGTGCGCCGCCGTGACGCGTCCTGAATTCGCCGCGGCGCTCGTGGCCCTCGCAACGCCGCGGCCGCGCACCCGGATCAGCGCCGAAATCAGCATCAACCCGACAGCGCCCGATCTGCTGGTCCCGTTTACCGTCTCGATCGCGCTGCGCAATCCAACGTACGCGATGCTGCCGGTCGATTTTCCGACCACCGACCGCTACCGCATCGACGTGCTGCGCGACGGCGCTCTCGTCTACACGAGCGCGCACGGCAAACCGCTCGCGATCCCGCGGCGCATCGAAGTCCCGCCGGGGCGCACGCCGCTCGTCTTCTATGACGTCGACGGTCTCACGGCGGGTCAATACAGCTTCGCACCCGGTCCGTATCTCGTGCGCGTGACGATGCTCGGTTCGTCGCTCACCAGCAGCTCCGTCCAGACGGTCACGTTCGCGCAACCGCTGACCGTCGCGCAAGCCGAGGCGAGCACGCACGCCGTGACCGTCGCCGGGACGACCGCGATCGTACGCGGCGTCCCGGTCTTGCTCGACGCCACCGGCGCGCTGCCGCTCTCACGCGTGCTCGGCTTGCACCCCGCCGGAACGTTTCTCGTGCGCGGCAGCTACGATCGCACGGCGGCGGTACCGGTCTTCACGATCAGCCGGTTCGCGCTCGCGGCGGCACCGGCCGCCCCTGCGCCGGCCGCTGAGCCGTCGTAAGCTCACAAAGGGAGCGCCCGCGCCGATACAACCTCCGGAGGACAAAACGGAGGCCGGGCTCGCGGAGCACGACCAACGTTTTGGTCAGCGGAAAACGATGATAAAGCCACTCACGGATCGGAACCCGGCATCGCCACGCGCGAATTACGTCGAACGGTCGCGGAGCGGGGCGACGGGGGACGCATCTGAGGAGGCGGCACGCACCGTCGCACGGCCCGACGCGAGCTCGAACGTTCGGGTGCGTCTGCTCGTTTCCACCGCGCTCTTCGCTGCGCTTCTGCTGGCCGTCATCTGGCTGCTCGCCGTCGATTCCCAAACCACGTTCCCGGAACGCCGGCGCCTGGCCGTGGTGATCGCGCTCGCCGGCGTCTTCGCGATCGGCATGTCGATCGACGCGATTCGCTCCGTGACGCGTTCGGAACGCCGCTTACGCTTTAACGCGACGCACGACGCGCTGACGGGCCTCGTCAACCGGCGCACCTTCATCGACGCGCTGCAGGCCGCGGTCAACGGTTTCCTGACCAATCCCGAGCGGCGCTATGCGATCGTCTACATCGACCTCGATCACTTCAAATTCGTCAACGACAGCCTCGGGCACGAGATCGGCGACCGCGTGCTCGTCACCGTTGCCGAACGCATCAAGCACCTCACGCGCGAACGCGACATCGTCGCGCGGCTGGGCGGCGATGAATTCGCCGTCTTGCTCACCGACGTTCAAGAAGAAACGGCGATCACGATCCTCAAGCGCGTGCAGCACGATCTCGCCGCGCCGGTGACGCTCGACTCGCGCACGATCTTCACGACTGCCAGCATCGGCATCACGTTCGCATCGCGCGCGTATCAGCGCGGCGAGGATCTCTTGCGCGACGCCGACGCCGCGCTCTATCGCGCGAAAGCGCAAGGCCGCGCGCAGCACGTCGTCTTCGACAAAGAGATGCTGCTCTCGGCGCGCCGCCGCTTGCAGATCGATACCGAGTTGCGGCTCGCCTACGAGCGCAACGAGCTCAAACTCAAGTACCAGCCGATCTACGATTTCAAGAGCGGCCGGTACGAAGGGTGGGAAGCGCTCTTGCGCTGGACGCATCCGCAACTCGGCCCGATCGAACCCAGCGTCTTCATCCCGATCGCCGAAGAGACGGGGCTCATCCTGGGCATCGGCAATTGGGTGCTCCGCGAAGCATGCCGGCAGCTCGGGGTCTGGAAGCAGCGCTTCCCCGAACTGCCGCAGACGATGGCGGTCAATCTCTCCGCGCAGCAGATCATCCAGCCGCGATTCGATCGCCAGGTCGCCGCGATTCTCAGCGAAAACGGTTTGCGCGGATCCGACTTGATCCTCGAGATCACCGAGAGCGTGATCCTCGACGGCTCGCGGCTCGAGCCGACGCGGATCGCGGCCCTCAAAGAGATCGGCTGCAAACTCCACATCGACGACTTCGGCACCGGCTATTCGTCGCTGACCTATCTGCAGCGCTATCCGGTCGACGCAATCAAGATCGATCGTTCGTTCGTCGGCGGCGCCGGCGGCGGCGACGAACTCAAGAGCCCGCAAATCGTCGCGACGCTGCTCGGCCTTGCCGAATCGCTCGGTCTCTACGTCGTCGCCGAGGGCATCGAAACGCGCGCGCAATTCGATGCGCTGGAGCGGATGAAGTGCCGCTACGGTCAGGGCTACGTCATCGCGCATCCGCTCGACGCCGACCAAGCCGCGGAGCTGCTCGCGATCGCGCGCCTGCCGATCTAGTCAGAACGGCGGCAGCCGCAGCGGAAACGCGTAGCCGATCGCGCCCCCGAGCGCAATGAACGGCGCAAACGGAATCGCGGCTTTGCGGTCCAGCCGCTTCGTTGCGAGCGCGATGAGCCCGAACGCCGCGCCGGCGATGAAACTGCTCGCGAACATGCTGAGGCCGCCGCCGAGTCCAAGACCGGCACCAAGCAGCGCCGCGAGCTTCACATCGCCCAGGCCGAACCCGCGGCCGCGCGAGAGCACATACGGCACGGCGAAGAGTGCGCCGGTCGCAAGCGCGCCCTCCGCGCGCATCGGCAAGCCAGCCGCGCCGAGCGCGACGACCGGGATCGCGGCGACGAGCAGCGCTCGATCGAAAACGTAGCCGCTTCTCGCATCGGTGAGCGCGCACGCGAATGCAGCGACGAGCGCCGCTGCTGCGGCGCCCGCGGCAGACGACCACGCTCCGAGCGCACCAGCAGAGAGCGCGACGAACGCGCCCGCCGCTCCGTACCACCAGCGAAAGCGCCCGATCGGCACGTCGATCGACCGGGCTCCCGACCGCGCACCCGCCCAGACCGCGAGCGCCTCCGCGTAGCCGCCCGCCGCGAACGCCGCAGCAAGCGCCGGCGTCGTCATCCGTGACCTACGTTGGCGATCCGGTCGTATGCGGCGCGCGCGCGCAAGACGAGCGTCGCGCGGTCGGCGTCGTTTTCGATGACGTCGTCGGCGAGCGTGCGTGCGATCTCGGGATCGATCTGCGCGGCCATGCGCGCTTCGACCGCCTCGCGGGTCCAACCGTCCCGGGCCATCACGCGCGCGATCCGCGTCTCACGCGGGGCGGTGACGAGCACGTTTCGCGCACACGTCTTCCAGTAGTCGCCCTCGAAGAGCAGCGGAATCACATGTACGACGATCGCATCGTCACCAGCGGCGGCTTCGCGCTCGGCCGCGAGTGAACGGACGCGCGGGTGGACGATCGCGTCGAGCTGCGCGCGCGCAGCGGGGTCGGCAAAGACGATCGCCGCTAGCGCCGCGCGATCGAGCACGCCGGCGCGAATCGTTTGCGGCCAACGCGCGGCAATCGCCGCGAAGCCGGCCGAGCCCGGAGCGACGGCTTCGCGCGCCAGAACGTCGGCATCGATGATGATCGCGCCGTATTCCGCGAAGAGATCCGCGACCGCACTCTTCCCGGATCCGATCCCCCCCGTCAACCCAACTCGCATTCAAATGCGCTTCGGCCTCCGTGTCATCCTGAGCCTTGTCGAAGGATGGGCACGCGATGACCGGGAGTGGCGCGCCCATCCTTCGACAGGCTCAGGATGACAGCGTGGCGGCTCACCACACTATCGTGGCGGCTCACCACACCAGCGTGGCGGCTCACCACACTATCGTGGCGGCTCACCACACTATCGTGGCGGCCCACCACACCATCGTGGCGGCTCACCACACCATCGTGGCGGCTCGCCACACCATCGTGGCGGCTCACCACACTATCGTGGCGGCTCACCACACCGTCGTGGCGGCTCGCCACACCATCGTGGCGGCTCGGACACCGTTGGCAACGACAGAAAACAAAAAGCCGCCCTGGGGGCGGCTTTCCATTCGCGCTGTGCGGGGTTTAGAGGTTTTGCGCGGCCAGTTCTTGGCCGAGCGTGCCGAGGCCGCCGCCCGTGTACTCGGTCTCCGGCACGTAGGTGTCGAAGTCTTCCAACGGGACGTCGGCGACGTGCTGGATCGAACCGGTGATGCGTCGCGTCGACTGGTTGATCGTGAGCAGCGTGACCTCGACTTCTTCGCCCGGCGAATACTGCTTCGTGGGCTCGAACTCGCCTTTGGGCACCATCGCGAGGACGCCCGGGACGATCTCGACGAGAAGATAGTTCGGGGTAACCTTGACGACTTGCGCGACGAGCTTGTTGCCTTCGAAGAGTTTGTCGGCGTGCTCGACCCACGGGTCGGGCAGCGCGTGCTTGAGCGAGAGCGAGACTTTCTTCGCGTCGGGATCGAACTTCATCACTTCGACCGAAACCGTGTCGCCGATCTTGACGACTTCCGACGGATGCTTGATCCGTGCGTACGAGAGTTCGGAGTTGTGGATGAGGCCGTCGATGCCGCCGAGATCGACGAACGCGCCGAACTCCGCCAGCCGCACGACGACGCCTTCGCGAATCTGCCCGACCGCGAGCGTCCCGAGCAACTCGGTCTTCTTCTGGTTGAGCTCTTCTTCGAGCACCTGGCGCTGCGAGAGCACCACACGATGCCGCTTGTGATCGAGGTCGATCACTTTGAGCCGGAGCCGTTTGCCGACGAGCTCGTCGAGGTTGCCGACCGGTTGACGCCGGATCTGCGAGGCGGGCACGAAGCCGCGCATGCCGAGATCGACGAGGACACCGCCCTTGACGACTTGGGTGACCGTGGCTTCGATCACTTCGTCGTTATCGTGGGCGGCAATGACCTTTTCCCAGGTCTTGAGGGCGCGGGCGCGACGTTCGGAGAGGAAGAGCGAGCCGTCGTTGTCGTCGATCCGATGGATCATGACTTCGAGCGTGTCGCCGACCTTCAGCTCTTTGGGCTCGATGGCGAGCGAGAGTTCCCGGAACGGAAGCGTCCCCTCGGATTTGCCGCCGATGTCGACGAGCAATTCATCCTGATACTTGGCGACGATGACGCCCGTCAGGACTTGGCCTTCGTCGAGAACCTTGAGGCTCTCTTCGTAGAGGCGCTGTTCGAGCGCGAGTTGGTCTTCTTCTTCGTTGAGCGCCGGTTCCGGCGCGAGCGTGGTAGTGATAAGTGGTTACTTCCTTACAATATTTTTATTTTATTTTTGGCAGCGCCGGCACCACCAAGTGCCGCGTTGCCCGAGGACCGTGCGGACGATTGCGTTTCCGCAGCGCGGGCACGGTTCGCCGAGACGGCCGTAAACGGAGAGTTCATTTTGAAATCCCCCTTTGAGCCCCTCGGCATCAACGTAATCATCGACGCTCGTCCCACGCGCGTCGATCGACCGCTGGAGAACGTCCACGATCGCGCCGTGGAGCCGGCGTCTCGCCGGTTTTGAGATCGTCTGGGCTCGGCGCGTCGGACGAATCCCCGCCTCCCATAACGCTTCGCACGCATAGATGTTGCCGATCCCGGCGACCTTCGCTTGGTCGAGCAGGAGGGACTTCACCGGCGTGCGGCGCCCGTCCAGCATACTCACAAAGGCCTCACAGGTAAAGGCCTCCGAGAGCGGTTCCACCCCACCGTCGGCGTCCCAGGCAGAATCGGCCTCCAGCAGCCGCACCCGCCCGAACTGCCGGACGTCGGCGAAACTGAGGCTCCAGCCATCCGTGAAGGCGAACCGGACGTGGGTGTACGGGTAAGGCGCCTGCGCGTCCGGCGCCTGGACGATGAGGCGACCGGTCATCCGCAAATGGACCGTGAGCCGGCGCCCCGAGGCCAGAACGATCACCGCGAACTTCGCCCGCCGGCCCACGTCAACGATCTGCTCGCCCGCAAGCGCGGCAGCGAAATCGACCCCCGGCGGGGCGACGGCGATCTTCGCCATGGTAACGACGACCGCAGCGATCGTCTTCCCGACGACGGCTCGCTTGAGGCCGCGGACGATCGTTTCGACTTCGGGGAGTTCCGGCACGCAGATCTTCGACTCACGGACGTGCTCGCACGGTTGCACGACCGTTGACTTCGTATCCCACCGTGGTAGGATAAGAGAGCAATGCCGAGCATGAAAATTTCCGTAACGGTGGACGCGGCGACGCTGAACGAACTGCGCGCATTTGCCGGGAATGAGGCGAACATCTCGGCGCTTGTCAATGCGGGCTTGGAACGCGAGCTCAAACGGTTGCAATTTCTCGCGCTTCTCGATGAAATGGATGAGCGTGACCCGATCTCCGAAGAGGAGCAGAAGAAAGGCGAGGAACTGTGGCAGCGAATCGAATCATCCTTGATGCAGGCGCGGTCTCGGCGCTCGCCGCGCAAGAAAAAAAAGCCCGCGTAGTCCTACGGAAATTCGTGGGGGCCGGCGCTTCGCTGATCGTCCCGACCACCGTTATCGCGGAAACCACGACCGGCGATCCCGCTCGCGACGCGCGCGTGAATCGGTTGCTCAAGACCGTATCGATCGAATCGCTCGACGAAGCAACGGCACGCAGCGCCGGAGCGCTGCGGCACCGCCTCGGCCTGCGGCGCGCCGGGACGATCGATGCATCGGTCGTCGCGTGCGCCGACGCGCAGAACGGCTCGATCATCCTCACGAGCGACGCGAGCGATCTTACCCGGCTCGCGCAAGAACGTGGACGGAGCGTCGTCGTCAGCCTCGTGTAGAAGGAACCTACCGCGGGAGTTCGCTCACGGGGTGGCTGCCGTAGGTTTTGGGGTCGAAGTACCAGTCGGGGAGGGTGGTTGGGAAGGCGATGTTGCGGAAGGTGAAGTCGACGATCTGACCGTCGCCGCTGTAGTTGTCGCCGACGATGCCGTGGATGTCGGTGACGATCGGCGTGCCTTGCAGCATCGCGATCTTGATGTCGAAGATGACGCCATAGATGTCGTCGCCGTGGACGCCGCTGGGCACGAAGAGCCGGTCATGCGATTTGATCCGCACGAGCTCGTAGGTGTCCTTATCGGCCCAAATCTCGCGCAAACGATTGCGTTCCGGATCGCGGATCGGTTCGAGCACCAGATGGACGAGCTTGCCCTCGAACGTAACGCTCGTGACCTTATATTCGTATTCGCTCGTGACCGCGACCTGACCGATCGTTTGGAGCGGCGAGGCCTCGGGCTCGGGCGTCGGCGCGACGCTCTGCGCGACCGGATGCGCGGGCGCTTTCTCGAACAGATCGGCCGTCGGCGGACCCGGATCGTAGTCGGCGTTGAACGCGGCGCGCTCGAACTCCGCGAACCCCATCGCGGGGACGATTTCGATCTTGCGTTTGAGCGCGGCCCGATCGGACGTGCGGCACCAATACTTATAGGAATACGACTCGGCGTAGTCCGGAAAGCCGCGGTCGTTGTTCTGTTTGCGCGACTCGGTGTACACCACGTATGGCGGCGGCGGACGGTGCGAGCGGAACTTGTTGCGGATCGTCGCGAGCCACTGCGTCGGCGAGAGCGTCGGCACCGGCGCCGGCGTCGGTGCAGCCGCGTGCGCGGGCGGTGCGAAGGCGAGCGCGAACGCCAACAGCGCGCCGAAGATCATCATTCCTTCGCCTGCAACGGCGGTATTGCCAATTTCGTCCCAGCAGCGATGCCCAAGCGTGCCGCATCGCCCGCACCGAGCTCGATCACGAAACGGCCCAGCCCGCCGGCGCGCGCGACCTTGTCGTCGGGCGTGCCGCGCGGCGTTGCCGGAACGTTGACGGCAACGTTCGAGACGACGCCGTCGCCGCGCACGAACACCATGTCGAGCGGCACGAGCGTGTTCTTCATCCAAAACCCTTGCTCGGTATCGGGCGGTGCGAAAACGAAGAGCATCCCGCGTCCGTGCGGGATGCGCACGACGCACATCAGGCCGCGTTCCTTGGCGGCATCGGTGTCGACGACGACGAGCGCCAGCGGGCCGCGCGGCGCGCGCACGGCAATCGTCGAGCCGCTCAAGAACTTGTTCGTGTCGACCGCAACATCCGGACACTCGTCGCTGCTCGTCGGCGGCGGCGTCGAGATCACGCGCGCGGACGCGGGCGCCGCGAGCGACAGCTGCATGGCGGCCAGGAGCAGGAGCGCGGCGAGCGGGCTAGGTTTCGTCATCGAGTTCCAACTCCACGACGTCGTACCACGTCTTGCCGCTCTTGAGCGTTGCCTCGATCGGGACCGCGAGTTCCATTGCGTGCTCCATGTGGTCTTTGACGATTCGTCCCACCGCATCGAGATCGCCCGGCGCGACCTCGAAGATCAATTCGTCGTGAATTTGTAAGAGCATCGGTGCATCGAATCCGGCCGAGGCAAGCGCGCGATCGAGGCGCACCATCGCGAGCTTCATCAGGTCGGCCGCGCTGCCTTGTAACGGTGCGTTGGTCGCCTCGCGTTCCGCGGCCGCGCGCAGACCGTAGTTGCGCGCCCGCAGATCCGGCATGTAGCGCCGTCGACCGAGCAGCGTCTCGACATAGCCGCGCTCGCGCCCCTCTTCGAGACAGCGCTCGATGTAGGCGCGCACGCCGGGGAAGCGATCGAAGTACGCCTGGGTGATCGCGCGCGCTTCCCCGCGCTCGATCTCCAGCCGCTGCGCCAGACCGAAATCCGACATCCCGTAGAGCAGGCCGAAGTTCACCGACTTCGCCATCCGGCGCTGGTTCGCTGTCACATCGGCAAACGGGCCGATATCGAAAATGCGGCGGGCGGTGAAATCGTGGATGTCCTGCCCCTCGTGAAAAGCGGCGCGCATCGCTTCGTCGCCCGAGAGATGCGCCATCAGGCGTAATTCGATTTGCGAATAATCGGCCGCCAAGAGCACGCGGTCGCCGGGAGCGACGAACGCTTTGCGGATTTGCCGGCCGAGGTCGCTGCGCACCGGGATGTTTTGCAGGTTCGGGTTGGTGGACGAGAGCCGCCCGGTCGCGGTTGCGGTCTGATTGAACACCGTGTGCAGGCGGTGATCGCGCGCATCGATGAGCCCAGGTAGCACGTCGATGTACGTGTTCTTGAGCTTCGAGACTTCGCGGTACTCGAGTACTTTCGCCGCGATCGGAAAACTGCGCGCGAGGCTCGCCAGCACGTCGATCCCGGTCGCGTAGCCGGTCTTGTTCTGGCGTCCGGCGGGGAGTCCGAGCTTATCGAAGAGCACGCGGCCGAGCTGCTGCGGGGAACCGATGTTGAACGGCTCGCCGGCGATCGCGTAGATCTCGTCTTGCAAGCGCGTAACGTCCGCGTCGACGCGGGCCGAGAGCTCGCTGAGCGCAGCCGGATCGAGCGCGATCCCGGCACGCTCGAGCCTCGCGAGCACGCTCACCAGGGGCAACTCGACGTCGGTGTAGAGCGCGAGTTGACCGCGCGCTTCGAGTTCGGCGCGCGCCACGCGCGCGAGCAACCCCGCCGCGTCCGCCGTCGCGGCCGGATCGTCGCCGAGCGCGCGATCGAGAAACGCGCGCGTCGCATCGGCGGCATCGGCGAACGTGCGGCCGGGTTCGAGCAGGTGCGCCGCGACCATCGGATCGTCGCCGAGCACGCGGATCGGCAGCTGCAGCTCGCTCATCACGTGCTTGCCGTCGTAGACGACGAGCTGCGGGACGCGCTCCCACACGGCGGAAAAACCGGCTGCGATCGCCGGCTGATCGAGTGCCGCGCGCGCAAACGAAAACGCGGCGCCGTCCGCCGTCGCGACACCGAGCGCCTCGCCGCGCAGCGCGATGGCTACCCGCGTGGACGCAGCAGCTGCGCCGAGCAGTGCCGCAAGGCGCACGAAGTCGGGCGGATCGGTCGACGCGACGAACGAGCGATAGTCGCCACGCAGCGCCTCTTCGCTGGGTAGCGGCGCGACGTTCTTCGGCGGTTCGAGCTTGTTCAGCAGCGACTTGAACTCGAGATCGCGTGCGATCACCGACACGTCGCGGCAGACGCGCGCTTGGTCGCCGTAGTCACGCACGAGTTTTTCGAGCTTCGGCGTGCCTGCGAGCGCCGGATTCGCCAAGAGCGCATCGAGCGAACCCGCCGCTTTGATCAATTTGATCGCCGTCTTCTCGCCGACGCCCGGGATGCCGGGGAGATTGTCCGACGGATCGCCTTTGAGGCCGCGATAATCGGGGAGCTGACGCGGCTCGAGCTCGTACCGCTCGCGGACGGCGGCGACGTCGTAACGGCCGAGA
>Ga0116228_10004997_pt1 | contig 11795 bp, 6 predicted proteins | sample S1TSphfallax_2_FD_89694 | JGI IMG/M metagenome (GOLD analysis project Ga0116228, IMG submission 89694) | Host-associated microbial communities from peat moss isolated from Minnesota, USA - S1T2_Fc - Sphagnum fallax MG | ecosystem: Host-associated > Plants > Peat moss > Unclassified | place: USA...
CTCAAAATCGGTTTTCGATGTTTTTTTGACCCTGCGGACAGACAAGCAAGCAAGCAGACAATTTATGTTTGCAAGACTCTTCTCTACGAGAAAGAGAATTATTCGAGTTGATGATTTTCTTTAATTTTTCCATTGTATTATCTGGTGCCTCATAAGTTATCAAACATAATTTTTGTATCTTAACCATTATGTTTTTCTTTATTTTTTTTACGATATAAAGAACAATTAGTGGGACATTATTGTTATCCTTTATTTCCATTTGAAATATTTGAACATGACGAAATATAACAAAAATAGAATCGATTTTATCCGTTGAAGTATCCCCAAGATATATTTTCTTTATTTTGTTTATCTCTAAGAAGCGATAAAAAATTTCTTTATTGGCCATCAATTGTCGTATTGATGCTAATGCCTGAATTGTTATCATCTCCAGATTTGGAAATAAATATAAAATTTCAATCAATGTCGTACCCGACATTTCACGACAATCCATATCCATACAAGCAATATCCATTAATGAAAGTAGAGATTTGATTTTTTTCAGAAATATTTCATTTCCAGGTGTATGCTGACTTCTTTTTATATAAACACGAACACCTTTACCAGCATAATAACATGATTCACTGGAAAAAAAACTAAAGAAAGATTTTTTAAGATAAAGAACTCCTTCGAGAATGTACCTGTTAGCACGAATTAAATAAAATATTTTATCATCATCAATCGTTATTGTTAAAATCCATCTTTTGTGCATCCAAAAAGATGAGGAGAAATTGTTTATTAATTGATGATTCGTTGTTAATTCGAAATCATCATTGAGATCATCAGCACAGCAGAACATAAATCTTTTCAAATGAATCATTTTATCTTTAATTAATTCTTCCCATCGAAATGGATTTAAATAAGCATGATGTGAGCAATTAATTTTAATAGATTTCAATTCCGCAAATAATTTCAAGAAGAATTGTTCAAATTTATCAAATGTCAGATAATTTGTTGTTATAGTTAAATGTATTAAATTCTTTAATTCAATTAATTCTTCTGATTTAATAATATGTTCTGTTTCAATGATATTGGAACAATATAAATGAGTAACTTTAGGTGTATAAGATAATAAATGAGCAAGTTCATCGAGATAAACAGGATGAGAAATAACTAAATATTGAAGAGAAGAAAATTGTTCATCAATAGCAATTGGTATATTGATATGTGATACTTGATAATCTAATATTTTCAGTTTAAAATATTTTAAATTCGATAAATGGAAAATAATTTGATACACATCAGCAAGATCATCATAAAAATTATCAATACAAACAGTCAAAGAAGAAAGACATGGTAAAGATTTAAGATAAACGAGAAGTACCATAAATCTGAATGTTGAAATTTCATGAAAAATGATTGATTGAAGATGAGTGAATGATGAATTAATAGCACATAATCTGCTGAATTTCTCGAGAAAGAATTGATCACGAAACTGTAAAGACAGAATATTGTGTTTATTTTGATGAATCAATCGTTCATAACGATCTGTAAGTGCTGAATTCGATTTGTATAAATATGTAATGTTCAGAAGAAGTGATGCATGATCGAGAAGATTTTGAAAACGATTATTCAAATTTGAAAATGCATAATATACATCACAACCATCAAGACAACTAAATATATCATAAATGATTTCATTTGATAATTGTTCGATTGAATTAATCAATTTTCTTTCTAGAAAAAATAAGAAGTTTATCAAGTTCATGAATTCTTTGTAAACTTACTGTTTAATTGTCCATTCGGGGATGGGTGTATTATCTCATTCATGTTTATTTCACAAAGATATATTATCTATAACAACAAAAACCTTAATTTCTGAACTATACATAGAAATCTCTCGAAGTAAGTCTTTTATGTTTCTTTTCATTTACACACAATTGGATTCTTTGTTCTGATCATATATGGAATGAATCCAAACGTTTTGAATCTATCAGGGAATAGTAAAATCCGAAAATGAAACCGAAGTGATCGAAAAACGCTGATTGGTTGATCGAAAATCTGATTGGTCATCTATGATCCATACCGATGATAACCAATCAGATGTTTCGGTTTTGTTTCGGTTTTCGATTTCATTTTCGGCTTTTTATTATTACCCGAATCCATCATAAGTCTATAACATATCTATTCTCTATGTGTAGTTCAGAAATGAGGGCATCCATAAGAAGGTCCAGTATATTAGCGCTCTCTATCAATAAATGTATCTTGTCGTTACTCTTGCTCCTGTTATTGAACTTCTTTATTTTGGAATTTTTTGGAAAGTATTCATTATTATTTTTCTAATCTGGTTTGTTCTAGAATTATGAAGATCAAATTGATTTTATTTTAATTTTAATTTTAATGGTCATATTTTGATAACGATGTTATTGTCAATAGATAATAAATCAAAAGAGATTATTGTCTTTTACAAAAATCAATCTCAAATATGTTACAGATATCGCGGAAGAGATGAGTGGGTATAATTGTGCGGAGAATGAATATAGTCTCTACAACTACATCTATACCTTAATTATATATAGTATCATGTGTGAAGTAGTAAGCTGTTTATTCAAAGATTTGTCTTAATAAATTTCATAAATACAATAAAAAGAAAAACAATATATGAAATGTTCTCCTACCAGAAATTCAAAGTCACAGCTTGATAGAATTCCCGTAATCACATGTTTAATGAAAATTTTTCAATTCTGTATTATGTTCGATCCATTTACGTGTTATAAATTGTTGATTATTGGTCTGCTTTAGTTGTCGAATGATTATGTTGGTTAATTTCATCCTCATTCTATTGAAAAGTTCTAGTAAATCAATAAAAGATGAAGTATGAATGTCTAGCCGTTTGATATGAGCAAACGAATGACAAAGTACATCGATATCATTCGAATAAAACAGATGAAGTCTACTATTAAAATCATTTTCAATCGCCAAATGAACAATATGACGCCATTGGTGAAGAAAAAAATAGCTAAGCTTTTAATACTTCCAGGTATGTGCCTTCCTATGCAGTAAGGGACACCTACTACTTACTTGATAACAGTAGGAGGAATATGACAGTTCTAATTGAAATGAACCAAAGTTTTGATAGTCGAGACGAAGCCAAAGATATTTTTTTATCAATCAAGAAGCATTTTTATTAAGATTAATATGAACTCTCTTAAAATTAATAAGAGAATCGTTAGATTGGGAAAGAAACGTTCACCGTTACTATGGTTGTGTTGCAATTGTCCTAATGAAAGACTTCTTTCTAAGACTGATCTGCATTGATTATAGACATCTTCTTTGACAAGATCAGATATTGATTCAGATCGATTGAGAAAGGCTAACGGTATCTTAGGTTGAGTGACTAAGACCAAATTAAAACCAATAGAAGAATGCAATGAACGTCGATGTAGATGAGATATGACCATGTAAATGATGCAGTTGAAGACAATTACCATGATAAGGACATGTTTGATTGGAATTCACTTAAAAATATAAAAATAACAATGGTTGAAAACAAATACATGATTAGCAGGTCCTTCTTAGATCTCTTCGAATAGAGAACTAATTGAATAAAAATTTTGAATACCTTTATTCTCTTATCAGTCCATGAGCGTTTTAGAATTTTTCGCATCATATGTGTCCTTTTGGTTATTTTCAAATCCAAAATACACAATTGTAACACATTCTTTGCACAACAAAAGAAAAGAAATGGTCTTTCTCTTCACTCCCTATGTAACACTCATGCTTACATGAACAAAATTGTCATTGATTTGGCTTCCCTAAGAAAGATTTCCATTTCTTTCTTTTTCAATTATTCCGGTAGTTTTAAAACAGAAATTCAAATATTTTTGTCTAGTTGCTATTCGCTCGTTATTCTTTCATATTTTCTTAAATTACTTCTAACCATGAATTTACGTGACAAAGAAGTCTGATGTACACATCCACAATATTTACAGCAGGTCTGGACATGTTGTTTTGTATCTCGACATAAATTCAGAAACACTGACAAAATGATTAAATTAGAACCAGTGCAATTTATATTTGTAGCCTGGTAACTTAAACTCATAATTTTTTCTTCGAAAAAATAGATGTGAATTTCACAAAAATGACTGTATGCTCAACATTAAACATGAGAAAAAATACAAAAAATTATATATCGTCACCTAGCCAAATTCCATTCTCATATTTTCTTCTCCATTCATCTGCTTTATTAAAATCTGTTCGAGTTATTGCTGAATCTCTTAGTTTATCTATAAACTGTACACCTCTCCACCAATGACGTAGAGAATTAAACCACACTTGCATTTGATGCATCCATTTATGTTTTATTGGATTTACATCAGATGGATGTGAAGAAGTAATCAATAGTTGCAACGCTAATGGTGGATGAATAGTAAAAACCAGTAGTTTTTCCTCGCCTACAAGACGAACAATTTCATCATCAATTGCTCGTCGTAGTGAAGATAATAGATGAATAAGTTTAGAAGAAGCGCGAGATCGAATAGCATAAGCATGTGTACAACTTGGATTGATTGCTCGATGTACACGATAACCTTGTATTTCTTCATATATAACAGGACCTGGTGGATCTCTACAATAACCAAGATAAATCATATCTGGTATGTTCCATAAATCACGGGGTAATGATTCAAGAATACTGAATGTATCTATTTCAAGATCAATATCATCTTCGAATACAAATGTTCATGTATCGTTTTCTGAAGCTGCTATTTCTGACCAAATTTGCATATGACTAGCCCAACAAGCAAGTTCAACTAATGTAATATGACCTTTTTGTATTTAAGTGAGTAAGAGAAATCACTTCAGGTGAATAAATCTCTAATGCAGGTACTATAAATGCATCTAAATCAAGTGTTTGAAAAAGAGCGATTGAATGTATTCGTCGATCTTTACGACGTGAACGATTAATAATATAGATTTGTTTTGCTGCACCGAGATGTTTGATAGTTCCATTAATGTGAAGTAATGTAGATTTAGATGGACGTTTTAATGCCTTTTCGGCAACGAACATACTAGATAAATCAATATGATGTTGTTGTTAAGTTATAAAATAAGCATTTGTAAAGAAAATTACAAACATAAACACAAGAAATATTACAGCAACGGAATAATTCGTAGTCATGCTATCAACAGTATAACTCAGTATGACCTAAATAGTCAAATAATCAATTGGATAGTTCTGTGAATATTTGTCCAATAGGAACTAAAACATTTATACTTTATTTAGTTTGGATTATCACCTAACAGCTTCAAATATTTTGAATCAATTGGAGACGATGAATCTGACAACTGTCTTCCACCTACTCTTGCCATCAACTAATATCCAGTCTTTTCATACGAGGTATAATGAATATTGGAAGCTTGTCTAATCTATAGTTTCTTGATTCAATTCCTGGCTATTCAATAAGATGCAGATATTACATTCATCTATGTTTTTCTTCTCAAATACGAATTCAATCGTTAAACACTTGTCTACTTATTTTTACAGAAAGATATTTCTTCTACTAAAACCGTACAGCTTACATGTCTTTTCGGCACGAGAAATCATAGGTGTTTCAGATCCAGGTGGGACTTCCCAGGGAAGTAGCTTAAGTCCGTACCCTTTTGTTGTGGACCACAGTAACTTAGTACCTTATTTAGGAGCACACCCAGGCCATCTTTTGTAGATGATCTGAGTGTGCCCATTCGTGCTCCTCCCACTCTATTCAGAACAGGAAGGAAGTAGAGTATGCGACAGGATTGCTCAATATTCTAAACGTTCGAAGCAACCTACTAATATAGGGAAAACGGTAGCGCATGTCTTTTATTCACAAGTAAAAGAACCAGTAGTTAAGATTTTAATGTTAGGACAGAAATTAAAAATAGTTAACTCCTTTACATACCTCGGTTTCTCGTGGAAAAGCAAATTGTCGTTAAATCCCACAGTAAAAAGATGCTTAGAAAATATTCAACGATCGGTATGCAAACTGAAATGGTTACGTAGCGGCAGGATTCTGTCCAAAGACGTGTTAAGAAAATTTTTCTTTGCCTATTCATTCCCCCATCTTGCTTGGATTTTCCTCTTTTTTCCCTTCCTCCCCCAAACTCAACAAGAAGCATTTAGAAGGAAGTTTAGAGTAGCGATGCGTCTCGTCCACCATGCTCCATTTGTAAGGGTAGCGGATTTATTCTTGTTCACTCAAGAAGAACCGCTAAACATATATGTAGTAAGGTATATTAAGAAAAGGTTATACAATATGTATTCTTCTGATTTAGGTTCCTCGCATTTTTTTAAAAGATATCTTCTTCAGGGATACATTCCATTAACGTTCTAAAGATTATCTTGGACATTTCTTTTTCTTGAAGAGAGTGAAGAAGTTAAAAGCTTCGCACCGCTCACTTCTTCTAACCGGTAGGTTATCCTTTACCCCAAATTTGGTCCCGAAAACCATTGTTTTTCAAACTAGTATTAGTATTACCATACAAAATCGCACTCGACTGATTATAAGTTACTTATTAGTTTTCTAGTATTTCTTTACTTATACCATCTCTTATTTATAGTATTAAAATTAATACAATTGGTTAAGGTTTTTATCCTACTTGTCACATAACAAAAAATTAGGTGGAAAACAATTTTTTGGTCACAGGAACATCTGGCTCACTTCAAAATAGTTAGAATAACTACACCGTCAAGAAAATGTACATAGCTTGCCTGTCAAACTGTCAACTGCTATTGACAAATGATAAGAAATCTTTCATTAACAATTCAAAATATATTCTGGTTACCAGATATTTTACAAAATTCTTCATGATTTAGAAAATTTTATTCTAATTGATGTGGTATGGTAAAAGATACCAAGACAAGAATGAATTAAGATGTGTGTCATGTATATTATATCAGAAAAAAATCCCCATTTGCTCACCAGTTTTCACTCTGTTCATTTATTTACCCTAAGTGGGGATTTAAAAAAAAAAGGTTTTGGGGACCACACTTGGGGTAAAGAATAGACATTCGACATGTTTTCCTCATTTATGTCCTTTCGACTTTGTTGATCTGCGTTTCCACTTGCAACCTGACGTTCTTTCTGTCTATGTTTTTCTTTTTTCCTCGTTCTTAATACTCTGTAAACATGTTCGAGTATTACAATAAAAGAAAATAAACCAAAAAAATCTTTTCTTCTACTGTCATCTTGAATTCCATAGCGAGCAGTTCATCTTACAAGCGATATATTTATATAAGAAATTGGATATCAATAAAGCAACTGCTGTGATTCATACATGTATCGATAGCGTGGAATAATATCCAAGTAAAGAAAGCTTTTATAATTTGAACTGGTTTATTTTTCTTATGAAATAAAGATTTTCTTGTGAAGAGCAGCTCAAATCTTTTAAAGTATCATAAGACTAACAGCTTCTGTTTATCTCTTTATGTATCTTGAACATGTCTGAAAAAGTTGTTGGTAGATGCTCTCAACCATCATCCACTAGACTTTTCCTAATCAATTTGGAATCGATCAGATCGGATCGATTACAACTCTGTTACATACTATCAAAGGATAAATTCAAAGACTCGAATAAACCTCGACAGCCTTTCTTCTTAGTCCTAACAAAAACTTTCTCCTCTTGCACATTCTCTGTTGCATCGTATTATAAAATTTTCCTTGTTAATCTATCCAGTGCACTTTTCATTTTTTTTTATGCTTGATTTCAATATGATATCACAGGCATTTACAGAAGCTAACACAAAGAATAATACTGTATCCAGTATTTTGATTCTTCCAAGGTCTAGCAACAGTAATTTTCGTCGAGAAAAAAGACATGCACCCCAGTTTGTTTCCAGTTTTCACAGAAAAAATTTCAGTCCTAAAAAAAAGGAAGTACGGACTTTTGCGTCTGGAACACCTTCCGATAAGTTTTAGCTCTTGTGATCTCAATATTTTCGAAAAAAAGCATTTGGGAATCTTGAGTTTAGGACAACTTTCGTTTTTCTCGTTGAAATCTGTCTCTCCTAGAAGTTCTCTACATTTTTGCTGAAACGTTCTCGACAAACGCCAAGAAGCGAAAGAGAGAGTAATGGGACTTTTCATTTGATACAGTTAGTATTTTCGACTGTTAAAAAAGTGATTTTATGAATTTCCACAGCCAAAATACTAGATCAAGTGTAAAAAAAATTGATCAATTTCTTGATCAGTAAGTCAAGACTTTTATTGAATACATACTAGTCAATGAGAAGAGAAGAGAGTAAAATTCAGAGGACGAAAGACGAGACAAAAATAAACGAGTAATACAAAAGTGAGACGAAAAAAAAGTATGAATAAAATGAGAGAAGAAGGAGAAGGCAAAAGTGAAAGATAAATCTTAAAGTTGCCATACAATAAAGTGCAAGTCACCATAAATGTTATGGTTATCCTTTTAATACTTGTCAATACACGACTCTAGTCAAATTCAATCTATTTAAGTCTTTTTTGCTTGAGTTAAGCGTAAAAAGTGATTCATACGATTGAGAAGATTTTGTTTTCTGTCATGAAAAAGATTCTGGACGACTATAGAGGAACAGTAATGTATTATTCGAAAGCTAATTCTCAACTTCCGGCGATTATCGATAAATTTACATTCGATGAATATTTTTTTTCAATCTTATTCACTTAACCTTGCCATTAATGTCTCTATTAGAGAAAAGAATGCATCCGGTCTGTTCTAGCTGGAAACATCACTTGTTTTTTCTGTAGAGAAATAAAACATCATACTTTGGTAGTTCTCCTAATGCTAATAAATTTCTTTTGGTTGATTATCTAACCTGAGTTTGTTAAACTGATGTCAATTTATCATTGTCAAATATCAGTAATAACAAAGAACGTGATGAATTTGTTTTTTGAAGATTAAATTACTTTAAACTGATTCCTGACAATATCAAACTCATGTATTACACAACCAGTTTTATTCTGTTGATTGTCTCGCTAGAATATACTCTGCTAAGAAAACACTATCAAAACTGGACGCCAAGCTAATTATGGACTCTTTATGTTGTCTACAATTTGGATAATGACAATGGCATTAGTCATTAGAAGTTGTTTAGGTAAACATTCTTTCTATAGTTCGATCAACATAAAGCATTTTAGATAACTATTTAAGAGAAGTACTTGTATGAATGAATGAATGAAATCAATGAAAGAAAAAGTAGCATCGTATTATCTTCGATGAAAAACATACTTTTGCTGATTGAAGCAAATGAAATGTATAGGTTTTTGTTTTATTGATTTATTCGTTTATTGGAGAGAGAGATCTTTCACTCAATTCTAATTACTTTAGAAAACTACATTACACCAAGACTTTAGTTGTAGGATCGAACACAAAACACTTAGATCGTTTGGGATTATTAATAACAATAAAATAAATGTCTTTGAATCAAGGAATCTTTGAATTTTTTCTATTGCAGAGGTATTCAAACATCCCACATTGATAGTTGATCTATAAAAAAAAATGAGGAGAAGTGCTCAAGATCAATTTTATAGAGAAGTTTTTTTTTTGTATTTATTAGGTATTTCATTCAATCAACCTAAGTTCAGTTCATATGCAATATGGAATACACATGCGATAACATTAGCTAGCGAAAGCCTCATTGGACAACAGCTCACTGGCATTTTTATCAATATTAAAAACAATATTTACATAACCAATCAACAGAACAATCATATTCTGATAGGATACAATGGATCCTTGACTCTAAAAAAAAACTATTTCGGGAAACTTGAGCAATCCTTGTAGTCTCTTTGTCACAGACAATGGTGATATATTTGTTGACAATGATTACAACAACAATCGAGTCGAAAAATGGTAAATCTGTAATGCATATCAATAGCTCATGCACTGGGCTTTTCGTTGACATTAGTTACAGTCTGTACTGCTCGTCGACAAAGGAACATAGCGTTTTCAAGGTAGGACTTGACCTTAATACAAGCACACCGGTGGTTGTGGCTGGAACTGGATGTCCTGGACCCGTAACGAACATGCTTGATCATCCGCATGGACTCTTTGTTGATGAGAACTTTAACTTGTTCGTGGCGGATACTCATAATAATCGAATTCAGCGCTTTCAGTCAGATCAACCGAATGCAGTTACGGTAGCAGGATTTGGCGGACCCGTTTCTTTCATATTGAACAGACCGACAAGTATTGTTGTTGATGGTGATGACTATTTGTTTATCGTAGACAGTGGAAATCATCGAATGATTCGTTCGATATCAAAAGGATTTGAGTGTTTATTTGGATGTTCAGGTAAAAGTGGCGCATCAATGAGCGAGTTGAATAATCCGCAGACGATGTCTTTCGACAAATATCGGAATAAAGTAGATGAACTTCATTAAAAACAGCTTTATATGGTGGGGTGTCAGTTTATGTACAGAAATAATGAAAATCGTGAAAAATTTGTTGGTCGATCAGGGTGTTCGAACTCGATTTGTGATTGATTGTTTTAATTGAAAAGCAATTAAATCTCACTCATTTGACAAAGATGAAAATGAAATTCTATTGATGCCACGAATTTATTGACGTGCTTATTGACAAATGTATATAAATTATTCGATTACAAGAAGAAACTCCATCCTATCAACCTCTATCGTCACTTTTTAACTCATGGCTATCATCGTTCATAGATTTCCTTTAGAAAAGCTAACATTTGTCAGGCCTAGGCAATGAAATTATGAAGCTGTATCTGTACAATCACATTGTAAATTTGTTTAATATATTCTCTTATCTTGTCAAACATTACAATAGACTGAAGAACTTAATAAAAGAAAAAACCGATAAGATGCTCTAGAAAGAAGCAAAAACCATCAGTCTAATAAGACATACAGTTAATTATGGGTTGATCGAGTTACAACCATTATAGAATAGAATGTTGTTTTGATTTGAATGAAATGGTTAATAGTAAGAAAGAAGAATCATTTTTGTAAGTTAAATATATCGAGAAACTTTTTTTGAAAATAAACTTTATTCGTTGAAACAGAGCTTATCAAAATGAAAACCGAATCTGTGCCTTGAGTTAATTAATAATCAATAAAAGTCTCAGCCGTACATATATGATCTACCAGACAGATCTTTTAAATCCTTTCCAGCCGAATTTTCCCATATGGAAACATTTTCCCCTGTACGGAGACGACTTTTTACAGATAGTCGGTTGGAAAGGGTAAAGATAATAATTAAAAATTTAAAAACAAAATTTAAAAATTTCTCTTCATTCACGTTTTTATTATACACTTTTATCTTTGGATCTATTGAATTTCGGTAATAGAAACTTTGGTTTACTTTACAAACCAGAGATGGGCAAGTCAAGTCATTTTTGACTTGGAGCTATTTTGAATTAAGTATGACTTGGGACTTGGACCTAAATATCAAGTCAAGTCAAGTCGAAAAATATATCGCGTAAAAATCTTTTCTGCACTTCAATTTTGCTTTCTACTTTGAAAATGTAACAGGAAAATATAACCAAGATCAACAATTATTTCCGCAGAGTAGATTTGTCTTGAAATAAAGACAGGATTCGGATACATTGAAAGTCTTTTTCAGTTTTCATAGGTCATCTGACTTCCTAGTCAATCAATTTTAGTGTAACTTGACTTGACTTGAATTTTGACTTGTCTTGAGAAATTTTAGCACGTGAATTGACTTGAGGCGAAAAATCGCTGACTTGCGCATCTCTGGAGTTTAGTATATACATTGTTGAATCACCTTTAAAATTTTTATCATCTAGTTTGTATATTTCACTCCGTTATGAAAGTCTA
>Ga0116228_10004998_pt1 | contig 11795 bp, 8 predicted proteins | sample S1TSphfallax_2_FD_89694 | JGI IMG/M metagenome (GOLD analysis project Ga0116228, IMG submission 89694) | Host-associated microbial communities from peat moss isolated from Minnesota, USA - S1T2_Fc - Sphagnum fallax MG | ecosystem: Host-associated > Plants > Peat moss > Unclassified | place: USA...
ACAATCCATGGCTAGCAAACCTAATGAATGGAAATTCCATAATACACTTTCATCATCAATGTGATTATTTATCTGGATTCTAGGCGGACAATAAAATAAATGAATCAATTTTAAAACAAAAATGGCCAAGAAAAAATTCTAACGTAAAGGACAATTATGAATTGCATGTCCTTGCATATAGTAGAGAGATGGACCAGTTGGTGTTGACAAATAACATTACCCCTAGCAAGGTAAGAGAATTGAGTTCCCCAACATGCATAGAATATGGAAACACGAATATGAAAGACAAAAAGGAAACCATGCCACCAAGTACACCAAGGTCGGAAATGCCTTCCAATGACATGGACCAAACACCTACGAAACCTAGCTTTGTTTAGTACGTTCAAAACAGAAATCGAAAGAACCATTGAAATTTTAAAATATATTTCACATAAAAGTTCAGAATCCCTAACTTTAGAAATGAACATGTGTGTTTGGATAGACAATTACGAAGCTTGAAATAGTATGTTTAGTCATAGATTTGTAACCACATCAAAGTGAAGAAAACAAAGAAGTTGATACTAGGAATATGTAAGTTTATTTTTGAGTTAGTGTAATGGAAGATTGAGTATGAAGATTTGACATCAATACATATGATTCATTACATAAAACACAACTAAACAAGTAAAAACATAGTTAGGACATCTATTACAAACAACACAAAGTTGGGATCAAAAAAAAATATTAATCTAGACACAACAAAAAGGGATCCAATAACACATAGGAGGGGAGAAAAGCCCAACAAAACAACTAAGGATTTCATTACCTACATTTTGTGAATCCATGTTTTTATTTGAAAACAAATGTCCAGACACATAAAATTTCATGGTCAAATTATTATGTTCAATTTGTGGTCAACCATGATATATCCCAATCAATCTAGGTTGAACATGATAAATCTTGATTCATTGTGCTCATCAAATGATGATTAACCATGTTTAAATGTAAATCATGTTAATTATACAATTTTTTAATAAGTTCCAAAATGTGCCTTTGGATGTAAAATGTCTTTTTAATTCATTAAAAATGTTATTTAATAATCTCATTGTCTTTCATGTGATTAGAATATTAGTAACATATCAATTTTTGTAGAAAATAACATGCATTTCATTTTGTAATGATAGATTTATATGTATTTAAAAAATTGGTGTGAGATTCAAAATCTCATAAATATTCAAAATACTTTTGTGGTCAATAGAAAATGTATACGTTGTTTAAAGTATCGATATTTACATACCAAGGAAAAGAACTCCATGTTTGCAAAGAAATGGAAGGTGGGATGGAATTTTTTAAATGTTTCAAAAAAATGTTGTTCTTGAAGGAAAAAGATCATAGGTAAAAGTGCAAATAGTGCATAATTCAAAGAGACAAAACAACATGGTGACACTAAACACAAATGAAATATCCATAATAACTACACAGAGAACATGAGAGTGAGTTATCCACCCATCCTTACGATAGTTTGCATGAAATAATTGTTGACCTTTGAGCTCATCAACAAAAAAATCAAAGAAAGAAATGTCACATGATTAAAACAAATTCATCTACAAAAGTTTAAACTTTAAAATCAATGTTAATGTCGTCTAATGATGGATCTAAGGATTGGAAATTTTCTAAAACCCTAGCCTACAATTCAACATATGATGGTAGAATTGGGCTAACATAAGGACTACAAAAATACTCCTTACATGTGAAGAAAGGAATATTCCTTGAAGAATGTGAAGCTTGAAGATCTCTACAAGCACCCACAACACACAAATGAAATCAAGTACATTTCAAGATGTGGACTGAAATAAAGAAATACTAGAAACTAACTTATATTCAATCCAATCGTCTCTTTGTTCTCTTCCTTAGGGCGGAATTTGGATTCAAACTGTAACTTTGTGGTTGTATATCCTTAGGTACAAATTGTTTGACCAATAAAAGGAAGGCCTTGCAAAAAACAACAAGATCCACTTCAAGTGCAAGAACATGCTTCTTGGTTGCATCACAAGCATGAATATTATTTCATGTCAACAAACATGAATCAAAATCCCAAAAAGGAAAGGACAAAATGAATAAATTTAAATGGCAGTGAAATTACCTATAGTTGAATCCAAGTGAACAACAAAAAGTTCATGAAGATACACTTCAACCAACATTTACAATGTTAGAGGATGAGTCTTTTGAGTTGTTCAAAATGGGGTCCCACTATCATATACAATCATGGATGCTCAAGTTGTCTAATTACAAAGGACGTCCTCCTCACAAACATGAATGCCCTAAACAACTACAACAATAGATGTTGGGAGAAATTGGAAGTCCTTTCATGCAAGAAGTATGGCTTGACTTATGGGAGTTTGTGAAAGAAGAACAATTGATATATCAAAAAATCTACCACATAGAATAGAGTTGAATTACAATGAAATAGGACAATGGGGAAGACATGTTGACTCCTATCTTTAGTGTTCACCGATGGTAGGGAGTTGATGACCACCCACTTCATTTTGATAGTGAGTTCATAATTATCAAGAAAGGAGGAGATATCCTCGAGAACATGGAGGTCATCTAAAAATTTTTTAAAAAAAAACTCCACCCCACTCAAGCAAGAAGTAGTTTGCAAAAATGAACATAGACTCAACATCGTTTTCAAGTTTCGTGTTCCAAGAGGGTATTTGCATAGAAGGTTCAAAGACAAATGGAATAGGGATGCCTATGGGGATGTTTGTAATCAAGAGATTAACATTACTTTTAGAAGACACATGTGATTGAGATAGATGGGAATTAGGAAGGAATGAAAAAATCAATTAGAATATGAAAGTAAATGTAACATGTGAAACTCAAATTACCTCCTTAAGAATCATGGACATTTCCTCATGCTCAAGCGGCAAATATTTAGATTCTAGCCAAACACATACAACTTTATGCCACAAAAATTAAATGCCCATTGCAAAAGGCATGAATCTTTCCTATATTCTTGGAAATTTGGTCTATGAAGTGGGGGCCTTGAAAGAATGACTAGCACATGACTAGGAACATGTTGCTCCAAAATAGGCCAAGGTTATCTTTGGACAACATCATCATGTTCTGACTCTTGGAAATTGAATTGTATTGGAACTTGATCATGCATTGTACTTATTTGGGAGGGTCCAATTTTCTCTTTGCCCTTCTTCTTTATAGCTTATTTTGACTTCTTCACAAGAGAGGAACTTGGACATCCGATCATTCCTAGAGGGAACATAGTCAAATATCTCGTGAAAAGGTACTTCCTATTTCGATGTGTAGTCCTTAGGGTTGTCCAAGTACCACACACACTTGATGAGATGTGGAGTGGCCCAATCCCATAATAGGTCCTTCTGATACACCATACTATTAAATTTCATATCTCTCCAAATGAGTAACAAGGATGGGAGGGCTTTGATGGCCCCTTTAGCAAAAAGGATAAATTTGAAATACCTTCACATGACAAAACAAATGTAAGTTTAACATAACATTGTGAGAGAGGAAAACAAAACCACCATAATAACAAATGGTGTCTATGTTTCAATGTGTACTTAAATAAAATTTGTTTCATGGCCTCCTTCTCGTCAAGTTATTGCTCAAAAGTTTTAGTATAACAAATTTCATCCTTGGACTTGAACGCTTAGAAAAAACAAACTCCCAAAGAGCCAACCTCCATTGCTAAATGGATTCAATAGAAAAACCATATCACGACTTGGAGGAATCGTGAGATTAAGGTCCTTGACTGCTGATTATAATGAAAATTCAACCTCGGACTCCACCTATACCCTTCAACCAATGAAACATCAATGAAGTTATATGTACTAACATTTGAGCTATGTAATATATGTATTTAATCCTTGTTCCTCAATGTAAAAGAGATATAGAGAGAAGGTACCACGCACTAGTTAAAAAAATGTCATTTGTGACTGTCATTTACAACTAAATTTTAGTCACAAGTGACATTTACAACTAAAAATCAACCTAGTAGCAAACGACAAGTTGCCAACGATGCTAGTTGCAAGCAATGGATGAAATATATTTTTTGTAAAATACGAGTATGGCGATTTTATACAAACATACGAGGATGAGTTCTTGCAACTACATTTGCGACTACACTTGCAACTACAATGCACACCAATATGTTCACACATGGTAGCCTAAGAATGTGGCATGTGGTAGTTTAGGAATGTGACACATGGCATCATTTGGATTTTTCAAAATATTTTGCCAAAAAAATATTTCCTTTTTTTTCAACCATCCAATTAAAGCATTTAGATTGTGCCACATGGTGGCCTAAGTTGTGTCACGTGGCAATTTAAAATTACCCTATAATCATTTAAGGTTGGTTTAAGGTTGGACCACTTATGATAGGCCATGTGGCACCTAGACTAAACCTAGGTTAAGCCATTTAGCCTAGCTAGGTGCCTAAAGTACCAACTTAATTTTGAGCTAAGCCATTTACAATAGGCAATGTGGCACCTAGGTTAACCGTCAGCCACCTAACCATAGCTCTAGCCTAGGTACATAGGTAGTTAGGTCTAGGTTTAAATTTTTTGCAACAAAATTCTATTTTATTTTAAGTTTAACTTTTTGGGTGGAGTTTATGTGATTAGATCCTCCCATATGGCAATTGAAAAAATTGAATGTGTCTACTACACCAAACCAACCTATTTATATAATTTGTAAATTTAAAATGGAAGACAAACTATATGGGATAAAATTTGAATTGCAGCCTAGTTCCAACCTAATTGCATAATTGTAATCTAGTTGCAACTATTCCCTAGCACATACTATTACATAGCCTACCTATTAGGTAACATAAGTTCTTACTAGGTACCTATTTAAATACATATTTATTTTAAATACATATTTAAATAGCTTTTAATTAATTAATCAATTAAAATAGCCTATTAGGTAGCTAATGGGTATGTAGGGGTATATGTATGTAGGTATTTCGTAATTAAGTAGGTGGGTGTGTACATAATAGGTAGGTACATAGGGTGTATGTACATAATAAGTAAGTAGGTACCTAATAATTATGTAGATAGGTATGTAGGTGTTACATAGGTGAATACATAGTAGGTGGCCATATGTACATAAATACATAATAGGTAAGTAGATGGCACGTAGGTTATAACTAGGTAGGTATTAGTAATTAAAAAGGTAGGTAGGTATTTAGTATTTAGTAGTGGGTATATACAAATAAATACATATGTAATATTAAATAATCTATGCATGTAGTTACTAAGTAGCATACATACCTTATGCAATTATAATGAGATTATTTTGGTTGCACGTGCAGTTAAACATATATATGATGTAAAAAATACAAAGACATCATGAAAAATCAACCTATTCGAAAGATGAAATAGGTCATAGTCGCAATTAATTGAAAGGAAGACTAAAATCCATCCAAATTTGAAAAATAGTCACATGGGCAACCATTCGTAGTTGTAGGCAACATTTAATTGCACATAATCGCATAGGGGATGGTTGCAACAATAAGATTTTTACTAGTGACATGAAGATTATCAAAAGGAGGAAAGTGGAAAATTCACATTCATAACACCTACTTTCGACATTGAAAGTAAATAACATATACTATACATATTAAAAATACAAACACATGCTATTGACTTCAATTACCTGCATTTTCTTTTTTTGTGACAAACAAGGCATAGAACCCAAGATAAAGTTCTTTCAATACTTAGTTTTCAAACTGAAGCTAAGAACAATTTGGAAAATAATCAACAACCTTTATATTAGTATTTCCAATGTAGAGCTCTTATGTTGACAAAGGATGAGATGGTTATTTGTAGAAACTAAGGTTTATTAAGTGACAAATACTTATTTTCATCACTAAAAGTAAAACATTTAGGGATGAATTTACAAATTCATATTTAAGTTCCATGATGAAGAGGGCTAGTGAATAAAGGAAATTGGAGTTGGCCCAAATGGGATCTAAACATTTATGAAAATAGGTAGGTACTTTCAACATTAAAAGTAGGGAAAATTGAAACACAACTAGTCAACTTGGATTAAATGTGCATTCAAAAGTAAAAAAAAGAATCTAGCAAAAAAATTGTTTGAAAGCTAAATTCAACATAAAGGAATATTTGGTAAAAAAAACCTACTTTGGACACTGAAAGTAGGGAATAAAAGCGTTAGATGGATTAAATGTACACTAAAAATTACATCCAATTAATCCATTAGAATGTTTTTTCAAAGGAACATTTATCAAAAATGAAAATTTAACTCATACAAACCTACTTTTGGCATCAAAAGTAGGGATTCGATTGACAAAAAATATTGTACGACATTATTTGCTTCAAAAATATTGCAATTGGGAAGATCATAATTGGTTCTATCATAACCAATAAGACTAAAGGATCCTGACTAGTTTTGAATTTCTTGATTTAAATATAAATTATGTATTGAATTAACCACGTGGATTCATGGATTTCTTTATAGATCACTTTAGAGTTTAGGATGATGGTGTTTAGTGATGAATGAGTCCATCAATGTAAAGTGAATTGAAAAAGAAACTCAACCAAGACTAGGAGAATATTGAACCCACCTAACACAAAAGGTTGCCTACTACAACCATTTTGCACAAACCGCGTCTAAAAAGCCTAATTTGGGAAACTTGTTTACCTTTTACAAGACAACATATTGGTTCCATTACTATAGCCACTTCACCTTTTGTTCATTACTCACACATGATGTGACAAATAGTTGAAGCTTTTCAATCAACATTTTTGGTTTAGAGTTCATATCATAATGGGTCAGAACTTGCTCCAAAAATGCATCTCCAAGGGCAAGGTCACAAACTAGTAAATGTTTTAAAAAAACATTGTAGTTCTCCTTGCAACACACTTGTTCCATAGCTTTCTCCATCAACTCATGTATCCTTGTTGGAGATTGAAGCAAAGGATCAAGATTTTTTTCGTAATAAAACATGAAAGCAATGTTCGATGCGAAAAACTTGCATTACAAAATGCAATCATGATCGAGTCAAATTTTTTTAACATCCTTGTCCAAACAAATGAACCTATGTATTTCAAAATATTTGTGGGACATGATTTTACCTTACCTTGTATAAATATTCAATAAAGGTTTCTTGCGTGACTGAATACCAAGTCTTCCTTGACTTGGTTTCACATTTCTTGAAGACATCTACTAGGAGGACCCCTCTAAATTGATCCAAGGGTATTTTGCCTATGTTTTGGATTTTTGGAAAAAGTTGTGCACAAGGCTTGGCCAAACATGGTCAAATTCAATAAATCTTTAACAATAAAAGTCAATTCATTAGAAGTTGTACCTAATAGGCTCAATCAAAATAGAAATGTTCATAGTTTAGGTCAAACTTATTAAGGCTCCTCATTGTCATGAAAAGTTCAACTAGGCCCACAATTATGTTGAGAATGATTGAATCCAAAAAAATATTACAGGTGGGAACATCTCCATGGACACAATTGATGTAGGAAGCCAAGATTGCAAGTAGTGGTTTCCATCCCAAACAAATAACATTTTCTTTGATAACGTTTGGAGGTCAAGATGAGCTAGAAGAAAATCTTCAATTTTTTGGTTTTTAGGTCTTCGATGTTGATCTTAGTAACCCTCATGGTCATGGAATGAAATCTCATGGCCTTGCCAATTTGTTGGTGATACATAGAATATTTTATCACTTTCTTGGTATCCAACATGAAAAGCTTGTTCCATTTTAAGGATGTCAATATTTGAATGCATGTTTTAACAACTATTGCATAATTACATTTGTTGGCTGGAGGCCACTATTGTAATTAGTTGGAATAAATATCACCAAGATATTTGGGTGTGTTTTTTTCATCCAATCCAAAAACTCATGCATGGCCTTTATGCATAGACCAATAATCTAACAACCACACCATCTTTAACTTTCATGCAATCTCAAGTGGCAAATTTGAATGTGTAGGTATGGCAACAAGGTCTTATGGATGAATTGTTTTTTTGTTTCCAATGTTGACTAATGGTTTTCACTAAAGGTAAGATCCCAACTTGAATTCATGCATGTTTCTTTTCCTTCATTAGATGGTGGTGAATAACGATGAGTAGTACCTGTGAACATAATTTGAAAGGGAAGTAAGAAACCATTTGCAGTTGAAGATACAACCATTCTAATTTGTGTTTTGTTTTCAACCCTGAAAACTTGAATGTGTTTTGATCTTTTACTCTCCCAAGTCCCTTTTTTTGATGTTGGGATGAGATGAACACATGTTTGGTCATTATTAACAACTAAGGCTTCATTAAGCAAGCTACATGATAAGCCATGTTGCATCCTTGTTTAGATAAGTTAGGTGGTAATTTATTTGCTACTATTGTGGCCATTTTGAAAGACCAATTCATGTATTATTTCATGAAGTAACGGGGCATTCTCTTGTGACTATAAACCCTCCAAGGCCTTCTTGCAAGATTTAAGGTCCTATAGATTCTATCATTCCACGAAAAATAGGTTGCATAATGCCAATTGAAATGATTGTCCAACTTCTCTCATTTTTTGTAACATGACAGTCATGAACTTTTGGGTAGTTCTCCAATGCATGCATAGATTATTTGTTGGATTTCACTATTATCCCAACTTTCACAAAATGCTTATAATTTGGTTCTAATTCACCACATGTAGTGAATCACTTCCATAACCATGCCCTATTCAATTTTTCATAAGGACTTGGCAAGTTGGGCCTCTTGAACATTGTTTTTAGAAAATGTAATGTTCTAGAATTATTACCATGTTTTTCTATTGTAGCAACAATGGGAGGCCATAAATGAGGTTGAAATTAGTTTGTGTAAGATCCTTTCTTCTTTGACTACTTCCCATCATCCTTTGTACGTGACAATCCTCTCCTCTTTTGTTGCTTCCTGTTTTTAGTAGGTTCTTCATTCATTCTCTTTATTTCTTATGGAGATAATATCGTAGCTATAACCTTTTTTGCCCTACCAACATGACACTTCTATGGTTTGTTGACAACTGATTGCTTTTGAACTACTTGTTCATTGATAATTTGTACATCATGGTTCAATTTTGCTTCTATTTCCTCACTTGTACTTCTTTTGAACATTGTTGTAAGTAGTATTTATTTACCCATTTTGGGCATTTCAAACTTGCACCAAAAACTTTGTAAATCACAAAAATGAAATCCCCACTGAAACCTTCAATATCACTCGAAAAAACTTTCATGAATAGGTTTTCACTATGTTTTCATAGACTTGTTTTCTAAATTTGTTGAAAAGGAAATTAGGAAGGAAACAAGAATCAAGATTGCAAACAAATAATTTAATCAAGAATCATAACAATTGAACGAAACTTCAAGTGGATGAAAAAATATTCTTACATTCATTCATGCTAGAAATAAAAGTATTTTTTACAATTTATGTCAAAAATATTAATAATTAATAATTTACATCTCGAAATGCATTCAAATAAATAAATTGATTATTCGACATTAAATTGCCTAATTCGTTCAGGTATTACGGTTGTAATTTTGCACAATAAGGTCCTTGGATGGGCATGATACCAAACTTCAATTCTTAGAACTGAACACAAAAATCTAATAAAAGAATGACGGCCGAAACCATCACAAGGGACACAAAAAGGGAAGGCCAAAGAAAGGCCAAAAGTTGCATAGCTTACATGAACCAAAAAGAAATAAATAATTAGTCCTTCTCATGGTAGGAAGCTATCTCAACCACGACCCCTTTAATGTCACTTGCATGCAAATTGTGAAATCTAATAATAATGGGAGGTCTAGAATAAACATGACCCACCAACGCAATTTTCCTTTCTATAGTCGATGCTAAAGTATGTTAAAAAATAATATTAACACGTTGCTTGAAAAATTGAATGCAAAAGGACAAGGATAAATGACTTCCAAATTGTTTATTGTGGAAAAGACAAGCACACTCCCTGATGAAACGATCCATATCACGCCCTAATGCGTCATGCACCTCCATGGCCATCAAAATAAAATGGTGCCTTTCACGAAGCCTTCTATATGTGCGAATATTAGTAATGGCACTAAATTCCACAACTACATTTGTTAGTTGATCAATGACATTTAAAACCACTATTTCTCGTGTCGAGTGAATAACCACCACATTGGCAACGAAGACTTGGTCTTTTTGGGTCATATAGAGATCAACTCGTAATGAAATTCTTGATGTAATGGCATACCACCGCTTTTTCCATATAACATGTCAATTTTCTTAAGCGAGAGCATACATGACATTTCAGATGGTGTCATGTGTGGTTATCTATTGATTTCCAAACAAGCAACAAGTTAAATGCATGTTACATGTGTCCAACTCATGTCCACATTCACACATGAGAAGATTAGATGTTGATGGTTGAATCAAACCAAGATGAAAACGCAACATTGAGGTGAAAATATAATGTGCAATGCGAAACGAACAAATAGATGGCATAATAACCAACCATAGCCCTGCCCCCCTACCCGAACAAAAATGAATGTGGGTTTTGGAAACTAAGGAAATGGAATCATCCTCCAAGATAGACCTAAGGGATGTGTCATGGTGGATGTCCATCAAGGATGCATGTAGACTTGGGGCACTAGTAACTACTAAATTCTCAAAAGCAGGGTGCATTTCCTTAGTTGCAGGAAAGAAGGCCATTTCGTGCTACATGTATGCATGATTGAAGTAGGTGTGGGCCCCCCTCAACTTGAGAAACGTATTTTTCCAAGACATATCTATAAAAAATACGAAACCTACAACATAAATACGGAGCCACCATAATCCAACTCCCTAGAAAAATATATGGGGCACAATCCTCCATAAAGAAAAAACTTAAACCATTAAAGGATATTGATAGTTGAGCATGACACCTTATTAAGGGGCCCTAAAAAAACTCCCACAATCTTGGACCTATAATGTCCTCACATACTTACATAACTCTCTTGTCAAAACCCACCAAAATAAAGAATAAGGAAAAATAAAATAAAACCTCATCTAAAAAATGCGTGACAAAATGTTAAAAACCCACCGACACACCCACTAAACTTCAATGTTGCCTTGTGGCAAGTGCCTTACTTTGGTAACACCCCTGTCCACATGCCTTACCTACCAGTTAATACTCGTGTAGTATGGTGAAATTGGTTCCAACTGCATTCAAAAGTACATTCAAACCAAATGTTTGAATACGAGATTGTGTATACGATATTATAACCGGAACTCGTGGGTGTGAAAATTCTGTTTGAGGCACCCGTATCATGCCTTAAACCGGCGGGTCTCAAGCCGATGTTCCAAATTGCCGTGACATGGAGGAAGCGCGAGAGACGCTCGCGGCGGCGGAGAGAGCAACGAGGGACAAGGAACAACAGAGACACACAGAACGAGAAGTGGGAAGACGAAAGGAGAGGTAGGACTTGAAGATAGAATCAGCGGGAGGTGGAGATATCGAAGCAGACAGAAGAGGAAGAGAAGAAAAGAGTTATTGCATCCCTAGAATGGTATCAGTAGGAGGTGGAGGAGACAAGGAGGGGGATGCAGAAGGCGAAACGGTAGGAGGAGGAAGAGAAGAAAAGAAGCCGGCGAGTTTTAGAAGCTTGGGTGTGTGTGATCAGCTGGCAGAGGCATTCGAGTCTTTGGGATGGAAAACGCCGACCTCCATTCAAGTGGACGCGATCCCGCATGCATTCAAAGGGCATGACTTAATAAGGTTGGCGCAGACGGGGTCCGGTAAGACGGCCGCGTTCGCACTACCCATCCTGCAAGCACGC
>Ga0116228_10004999_pt1 | contig 11795 bp, 7 predicted proteins | sample S1TSphfallax_2_FD_89694 | JGI IMG/M metagenome (GOLD analysis project Ga0116228, IMG submission 89694) | Host-associated microbial communities from peat moss isolated from Minnesota, USA - S1T2_Fc - Sphagnum fallax MG | ecosystem: Host-associated > Plants > Peat moss > Unclassified | place: USA...
TGTGCATTCTTTAATTGCATACATTTGAGGGTTAAAGGGGTGTGTGGGAGTTTTGAGATGGGACTAAGATGAAGGTGCTAATGTAAGTTCACAAACAAGTTAAACTTGCACAAACCAAACAAGAAGTTGGTTGATTCAAGTTAAAATCAAGTGGTGTTAAGATTTAATTATGAAATTTCAAACTTATTCAATTTACATAAGCCCAAACCCATGGGAAGAGGAGGAGGCACAACTTTCTTCTCTATATTATATTATGTGATTGGTGATAAGGGCTACATCCAAATGATAAAAAGTCATGGAACTCCCAAGTGGGAATCTTGAAAACTACCAAGTTATGTATCCTACAATTTTGTGGGTTCATAACTTTCACATATGAACCTCAATTGAAAAACTTCAAAGGAAATCTTTTAGCTCTCGAAAAAATATTTTCAAGTTGTATTTTATTTTTCATTCCAAGGTCATTTGAACCTTTTTTTTTGAGTTTTAATGGTTATGACTCATACTACGAATTTTGACTACTATTCATTCTTTTGGCCACAACTCTCAACTCAATTCCAAATGAGAATTTGATTTCAATTTCAACATTTATGTTTCAAGTTCTTTTCAATGGAATATTGTGGACTTGTATTATTACATTTTTTCTTAAAAATTTGAGTTGTTTGTGCAATTACAATTTCCAAGTTGTTTTCCCTCGGAAGTGTTTAGGATTGACTTTTTGCACCATCCCACTTGTGATAATGAGCTTGAGTCTTGGAACATGTTCTCATCTCACATTTTATTTGGTGCCCTAAATTTGATCATGAGCCCAAAATTAGGGTCATAACAATTTTCCAATGATCTAAAAAAGGTGCAATTTGAACAATGGTTTAATTTTCAATTTACATTGATCCAAAGATTTGGGACACCTTAAAATTTCCAAGTCTCAAATTGGGAATTCATCTGTGAATTTTAAGGGTTTTTTCTTACATTCCCACTAAGTTCTCTTTTAGTAAAAAAATGGGTTTATAAAAATCATCATTCTTTGTTATATTGTAACTCCATACAAGGGTTACAAGGAAAAATCGTTTCTTCCCATACTTTAAAATGGAAGTTTCAAAATTGTCAAGCTATAAGTTTCACAACTTTGCAGTTTCATAAATTTCTTATTTGCATTTAATTTAAAGGTCACAAACGAAAACTTGTAGTTCTGGAAAAGAATTTTTGAAAATATATCAAGCTTTTTAATTGAAATTGATTTGATTTTTCAAATTGTTATTGAAATGCTTAAAATTCACTTTGGTAATTTGATTATAAACCATTCATATGAACATAACTTATGTTACACATCCTTGTTTTTGAAAATGCAACCCCATTTTTTTGCAAGATTTTTCTAATGATCTAATGAGGATCCAATTTGGATAAGTTTTGGTTTCCCAAACCTTGATCCAAATATTCAAAGCACTTCATAAATTTTTACTCCCAAAATGCAAGTTCAACTAAGGAACCTTAAGAATGCCTCCATTTTAATTGCTTGGATTTTCTTGCACTCACTAAAAAGGTGCAATCACAGTCAAACGAGCCCAAAACCATGTCAAATGATCCAAAAGTTGTCAATTTTTTCGAACATATTTTTATAATGCCACTTTAATGTCATGTTGATCAAGGAAATTTGTGTTAAATGATTTATACAAGTGTTGAAGATTTTTTTAAAAAATTAATTTAATAAATTGAATTTTGGTTTAATAAAAGACTTTTGAACTTTAACACCCCAAAATTAATTTTATAAAACACTAGGTTAATGATTTTTTAATAAAGAAATTTAGATGGAACTTTTTTTAATATGATGATAACCTATCATTCACATATGAAAATCATTCATAATTAAAAAATTGTGGTGTTTGAAATTTTTTTAATTCAAAATATAATTTCAAAATGTTCAAAATTTCAAAATCAAAGGTTGAATGTAAATGTGTCATAATGTGTATGACATATAAACAAAGTTGTGTTTTATGATACATAAAATTAAAGTTCCAAGTATTTATCATAGTTTAACATGATTTGAAATTATGATCATTTTTCAAAACGAAACATAGAAATTGACAAAATTTGTACATTTCAAAAATTCACTTTTACTCAAAAAAAGTTAACACAAGTAATGTAATTTATTGGGGGAATTGTAAATATTTTAAAGAACATGTTGCAAAAACATTCTTCAAAAAATCCATTAATGAAAACATGAAAATGTTCAAAAAGGGCCCATTTGTGGTTGAATTTTTTTTCATCATTGGGTCATTTGATTATTATTGCACCCACAAGGTTTGGCTTTTTATTTGGCTTGATTTCACTTGAAAGCATTTTATTTTTCTTTTCATTTGGGAAAGGACATTTTGTTATTCATCTTGTTAATGTGCACTCAAGTTAGGGTCATGATTATTAACCCTATTGAAGAATAAAATAAGATTTAACCCCCCGCCCCCACTAAAAACCAAGAGATTTCACGTTCAATGAACAATTAAGCTCCACATGTTTGATAATATGCAAACATTTGTTTCAAAAACAAAACAATCATAAAAAATGACATCTCACACCATTTTCACGTGCACACACATGCATAACTTCTCTTCTACCAAATTATCATGGACCTTCCACTTATTTTTTATAATGCCATGATCTCACACATGGTTTTCATTGTTATTTCATATATAACATTTTTAGAAAATTCAAAAAGGATATTAAAAAAGGTTGACATTAGAATGATGATGTGACTAAATTTCTATTGTGATGCATTGGAAAAGTCATTGGCTATTGGCAAAGATTATATCAAATAAGTTCATAAATAAGATGTAGCAAAAAAATTTCAGTCATTCACATGAACTGGTGAAAAATCACACCCAAATAAAAAATCATTAAGAATTTTTTAAAGTAGTTCATTATAGAGAAAACTATCAAATTAATCATTAGTAAAATGCATGCAAAATGATGTTGGTTTGATCACATAGATCAAATCATTCATATGGCATTACAAGATTAAACAAATTGCTTGGAGGGGATGAGGAAGGAACACCTTGAAAGTAACTCTCATCAAGGTGCAATAGATCACAATTATAACACCAACAATGAATGCAAAGGCATAACATCACCATGTGATACAACATATTTGCAATCCTCTTGTGTTTCTTAATGAAAACATACAAATGTATCAACTTTTATTTTTCACACTTTAACAATTGTTGTTAATAAGGTGTTAATAATGAACACGTGTTAAAAAAATGTCATATGAACTTCAAAGGTGGAACTAGTCTTGTTGTAGCATCAATGGGTTTTGCGGAATCTTTTTAAAAAATCAAAATCCTTAAGCTTGAAGCTCAAAATGAGGTTGCCAAACGGACATAACTAATTTGTTAATAAGTATATAGATACATAGTTTCAAATTGTAATATTTTTGTTGGTGCTTTTAAATCAAAAGATACACATGAACAAAATGGTGATAATATTCATGTGTATTTTAAATATTTTCATAATTGTCACAATCATTAATATACTCAAAGTTTGATATGAAATTAAATTTGAATTCAAAACCTTTCATTTAAGGCAAACCCAAAACTCATGTCATGTTATACGATAGAATGGATGGAAAAAATATGATGTCATTAGGTTTCATTCCATTCAACCATCAATGAATTTCTTTTTTTATGAACATAACACACCATTGCTTTTCACATATGAATTATAACAAACACAACATGTTGTAATAAATTTCCCATGTATTTTTATCAAATGTGTAATAAAAATCTTTTAAAATATGCCATTAATTCCTCAAACTCCCATAAACGTTGACTACATGAGCATGTATCCATGGTTCATTGACTCATTAAATTGCAAATTTTTTGAGATCATATATTCTCTTTTAATAAGTCCATCAAGTATTTTTTCAATTAGATAAATTGCATCACCTAGCAAATAAATATACATTTGCTTTCCAACATCAACTATAGATAATTAAAAAACTTCCTACATCTTAATTCGATATACAAAGTACATGAAACACCGTTGATAACTCCCAAAGGTTGTGATGAATCATTAAAAGAGTTTATCACAATCACATGCCCTTTGTAGAATGCTATAACTTTTTTTGCAATTGTAATCATTTGTAATTGATGCAATAACTTATTTCAATATTATGTTTCTCCAATAAAAAAATGTGAGTTCCATCAATAACATTCACAATCTTTTGAAACATGCTCGTGATATTTTTGAATTCTTTTATGACTCAACACAAACAACTTGTGTTAAAAACATCCCACACTTCAACCAACCATTTGTGGGATATTAACAATCCAAGTTGCTATTGACTCCAACTTGTCCTTCCACTAATGACACCATCTAAGACATAAAAAAATTGTCTTGAACTTCAAATATCACATTAAACTATGAAATTTGCACAAAGCTCTTTACCTTTAAACTATAGTTCTACTAACCTACCAAGTTACCCAACATTACAAGGGTGCAATAACCATTCTATTATAGTTACAATATAAATGAAACATGCCTTATTTTCCACTTGTTTTTCTTTCAACAACATAACAAAATAAAATAAAAATAAAATTTGAAATATTAAATTGAGTTTAATAAAAATGATTTAGTTTTATGTATTCAAAGCTAGAAAGCCATTGGTTATGCATATAAAACAAGTTAAAAAACATCAACTATAAATAGACATGTTTGTAAAAAAAATTAGTTTGTAAATATGTATAATAAATAATTTATGTAATGTACCAAGATTTTCACAAACTAGTAAGGAATTTAGACTTTAAGAAATCATTTAACAAGTTATAATGTGGTAATGAAAAACATGTTAGATGTTTAACCGTTGGGTAACATGTTTTTCATGACCACCTTATAACTTGTTAAATGTCTAAAGTATTCTCAATATTTACAAGTTACAAGTTTAAAATATTAATGTTCATATTAATGTTTAGACATCTAAAGTATCTCCATATTTAAACATGCAAATTTTGCATTTTGAGGTCTAAGGTTGTTGAGGAATTCTGATCCCGAGTTGAGACTTCTGCAATCAGCTGTTTATATTTTCAACCTCGAATCTTTTCTCTACCTTTGGATGTCTGATAACCTCAGCAAAGATGGGTATGATTTAAAGAGACCCAAGATAACTAAATTTTTTTGCCAAGACAAAAATGCAATGACAATCTCAAAGACACTCTCCCCTCTTGGTTTCATACCATCACACCAAAGTTTGGAACACAGGAAGTAGCACACTTACAGTAGAAATGAGAACACATTTGAATTCATTGCTTTGTTGTGGAGAACATTATGTTACTTGCTAAAAATTTGGCAGGTTGGGTGTAGCTTCACACCCTTTGATGTGATACATAATGAACTCCTATAGAATGTGTGGGGGGGGCACACCCTCGGGTCCGAGGATCACAAATAGATGAAAGGCTGCCTTGTCAGTCAGGTGCCTTCTCCTGATCTAATAGTGTAAACCATGACTCCCCAATAATTCTCTTTATCACAAGTGCCAAACTTGAAGCTAAATGTCAGCCAGCTTCATTGCAGTCAATTTTTTCTGCAATTTTCCAGCTTACAATTTTTTGCTAGCTGTGTGTAGCTTTGCATCCATCAATTTAATAGTAGAAGCATAGACCATGATTTGAGCCTGTGAACCCCCCGATCAATCTTCATCACCCACTGTCAATTTTGCAGCTAGACCGGAAGCAGTTGATATATCCGCCTCTGCAGTCTTTTTATGCCTTTTGATGTCTTCTTGTGATTAGAACCTCAATTCACCGGAGAACATGTGTGCTGTCCTGTCCAACACAGTGTGCACACACACAATCATCAAGTAATGAACTGAGCTTGTGAAACCCACTAGGTATGCACTCCTGATCCAAAAGCAAAGCATTGAGTAAGATCTAATTCTTACATTATAGAAAGAAGGTGGGATGAGAGAATCTTGACACGCAGGGTTGAGGCTGATGGAGGAAGAGGAAGCTTCAACTTCAGAACAGCATACTAATACATCCAAAGTATCTATGAAGTGGTACTCGAGGTCTATCTGCTAATACCAATTCCATCCAGGAATGTGTCATAAAGCCTGCTTTGAAGCCAGCAGAACATCTCAACGCAAGGCAACCTTGGGATTAACCTTTTTCAATGTCCCCAACACAACCAAATATAGCTAGAACAAAAGATGTACCATAGCCTCCTCCCTCATTCAACCTCACCATCAACTCCATTCTCACCTTGCCTAGCTTTGCAGAAGAGGGCAACAATTCTCCTCTTACAGGCTCTCATTAAAAATCATCTCCTGCAACAATAGCCAACCCCTAAAGTTCAGACTTCCATCATATAACACTGTCAGACATCATGCTAAACTCCACCATTTGATGCATCTCAAAGAGATGAGCAAACTGCAGGGAAGGACCATAGTATGTTCAGACTTCCATCATATAACACTGTCAGACATCATGCTAAACTCCACCATATGATGCATCTCAAAGAGATGAGCAAACTGCAGGGAAGGACCATAGTATGCTGAAAACAGAACAGGCAACGAGATGTTGCAAAAGAAGATACCCAATATACACAGCTAGTCCTTAGCACCTATTGCTTGCTTGCACAGGGTGTGGGTCTTCTTCTAAGTCCTGTGAAATGGGTAAGAGGCAGGATTTCAAAGCCAACACACCTTATCACACATTGGGCAGTGTGTGCTGCGTTCCATCCATTCGTAAATACAAGCCAAGTGAAAATGGTGGCCACATGCAGTCATAATCTTTGGATTCTCGTCTGTGTAACCTGCCAAACTCACTCCCTCAATCAGAACATCTGCTTGCAGTGTCTCCAGCTCAATTCACTAAATGCTCTCCAGGGAAAAACAGATTGCAGGACTACTTTTGCCAAGAGAAGTTGGAACAATTTCAGCAGGTGTAAGGTACCAGACCCAGATGCATTTTGCACTGTTACTTCTATAGGACAGACCTGCTGGCTGTCTTGCTTGACAAGATGATGGAAAACAAAAGCTGAGCTTGAAGAGATAAAAGAGTTGAGAAAGTGACCATCAAGGCATGTGGGGCACATGTCCTCATCTTCAGCAAGAGACATTGTAGACTCAACTCGAGCAAACCCCTTTGATGACGGCAGACGCTTTCCAGGGGAATCAGGCTTATATCCTTGACCTAGTTCCTCATTATGCTCACTCCCTCCACCATTTCCACCATTGCGTCTCTGCAAAGGTGTCAAGGCTTCTCCTCCACCTCCATCAGGACCATGAAGACTGATTCGCCGCAAGGGCTCTGTCTCTCCTGTGTGCAAATGACTCATACCACTCTTGTCCCGCCTTGATATCAGACCATCACGCACAGCACGAAGATAGCGAGGATCCGTATCATACGGTAAGGGACGTGGGGGTGCCCGGAATGTTTCTGGCAAGGATGTGTCTAAGTTGTTGCCACCTAATAGACCTGATGCTGTTGATGTTGACACTCCTTGCATTGGAGATGACATATCCCGATCTTCAACATCATCAAACCGTGTTGAATACTGCAAATGAATCCCCAATTCTCTTCCATAAGAAATCTTTGAGGTTTTTGAAAGCTGCAAATTGATGATCCTGAGCAGCAGCATCTAAACATGATGAACCCCTGATGAGGGTGTGAACCCATTGTGAATAATGGTCTAAGCTTGCTTCTAAGCTGATTGCTGATCAGCTTTGCTGCACCATCATCATCATTGCTGGTGCAACAAGCTGTATGAGGATTGTGGTGCGACCATACAAGTGCATCCCCATATCTCTTTGCCAAACAGACAAAAGCCAGCCAACCCATCCTCTGAAAAACATACATGGGTCTTCAAGACTCTTGTACCAACAACAACTCCTCTCATGAGAATCAAGAAATCTCCATACAACCCTTGTACCAACGACAACTCCTCTCATGAAAATCGAGAAATCCCCATACCCTTGTACCAACAAACAACTCTCATGAGAATCAAGAAATCTCCGTACCCTCATAGCAACAATAACTCCTCTCATGAGAATTGAGAAATCTTCATACTCTAGTAGCCACAACCACAGAAAAACTAAGGGAAAAATTGGGAAGATCCATTTCACAAACACTTGTTAAATGGGGTTTGGCAAATGATACACCGCCACCACCACCACCACTACCCTAACCAAGAAATTGAGCTTGTCATCAATCAAGCTTCCACAGACTGAATGCCATGTGCTACAGCAGCTGCAAATCCTCATCCTCCTCCTTCGCCTCCTTCTTTGAGGACCACAACATTTGAAACACGGCTATGTTTTCTGCTGCTATAAATTGGGTGCCCAAAAAAAAAAGAAAACAGCCAAAGAACAGAGGCCAAAACTGGTTCTCTAACATCAGCATTCCAGCTTCAGTTGTCACACGAGAAAAAAGAGAGAGTTGGGTGAGGGTGAGAGAGAGCAAGAAAAAAAAAGAGGAGTTGGAGGGTGGGGGGAAAATGGTACCATGCGAAGAAACCAGCGTACACAGCAGCGTAGACACACGCAATTCTGGTACAAGCTTCCATTTGGGTATCCTGTGTAATCTTCGAAATCCTCGGGTCTGAGACAGCAGCATACTGCACCCATCCTTCCTTTCTTCCCCCACCCACCACCCACCACCACGACTACTACTGCCCACTACCTCCACTCCCTCCCCCCGTTATATCACTACTACTATTACTATTTCTTCTTCTTCTTCTTCTTCTTCTTCTTACTCTTTCCCTTTTCTCTCTTCCTTCCCTCTCCTACACCTCCGGTGCTTGACTAGGTACTTCCTTACCTTCCACCGACTTCCTTCAACAATCATAAGCTTCCACTGCGGCACTTGAGACCAAATTCTGCCCCAAATCCTCCACACAAATCCTTGAAATGATCCATGAAAACAGCACCAGATAGATCCCACAACACCCCACCGTCTCTCTCTCTCTCTCTCTCTCCTCTTCCAATCTTAGAGAACTCTGCCACACCCGATCAGGAAAAAAAATCCCAAAAAATACCAAACAAGCAAGAGGAAAAACAAGGAAGGGTCTTATGAGAAATAAAATCTGCTTCTTCGGGCGGGGGGCGGGGGGAGGATTTTTTTTTTTATATATATAAATTCTTCTTCTCTCTCTCTCTTCTGTTCTGTTCTCTCCCGCACCGAAATTCTCTCACAACGGTGACAGGCAACAATTCTTCCAGAAATGGAAGAAGACGAAGAAGAAGGAGAAGAAGAAGAAGCTGAGCTCCTGCCATCCACACCAGATACACCATAGCCTTTGACCAAGGCCAAAACAAAAGGAGTAAATACAAGAAAACAATGGAAGGTTCTTTAGTGAAGAAAATTCAGGAAAATTCTGGAAATTGAATGAATTCCACATTCTTTTTTTCCTTTTTTTTCGGGTCACCAATTAAATATGACCAAGTAAAATTCTTCCATCATTAGCATAGGTTTTTTTTTTCCCCTTTTTTTCATTTTTTTTTTTTGACCAAAGGTGAATAATAAAAATGAGTGATGTAGCTTTTGTTTGATAAATAAATGAGCTAATAATTTTATTTTTATTTTTCTTTCATTGAATTTCTTTAGGAAGAAGAAGAAGAGAAGCGCCCCCAAAAAAAAATTTAGAGCAATTACTTTTCTTTTTTTGGCTTTTTTGGATCAACAACTAGGTAATATATGAGCAAGTAAAAATTATTTATTAACAATATTTCTTTCATCAAATTTTCTTCTTTGACCACCTAGAAGAAAAAGAGAGAGAGAGAGAGAGAGAGAGAGAGAGAGAGAAAAAGAAAAGAAAAAGGAAAACAATTAGTTAATAATAATAGATTTTCAAACTTCAAAGGTCACTTCTAATAAGTATTAATTAATTATTCTTTCTCTATTAATTTTTTTAAAAAAAATTCTTCACCAAGAAGAAGAAGAACTTAGGAGAAGAAAAAAGGAAAGAAAAAAGAGCCAAACTTCAATTTGATTTGTTGAACTTTGGTAAACATGTTGAAAGAGGTTTCTTTTTTGTAGGTTTCTATCTTGCTTTCATCCAATTTTAGAAAAAAAAAAACCTAAATTTCATCCAATTCTTCTTCACAAATAGAAAAAAAAAACCTAAATTTCATCCAATTCTTCTTCACAATTAGAAAAAAAAACCTAGATTTCATCCAATTTTTCTTCACCAATTGAAAAAAAACTAGATTTCATCCTATTCTTCTTCACCAATTGGGGAAAAAAAAAAACTAAGATTTCATCCAATTTTTTCTTCACTTCACCAATTGGATGAAAGCTATAGCTAGAAAGAAAGGGAAAGGAATGAAGGATTAGTTTGTCAACATACATAGGTGGACATAACTTAGAGTGACTACTACTTTACACCATAACCATACAATATATTTCATCCAAATTCCTCCCACCCCCCAAAGTGGGGGTGGATGTGAATGTGGATGTGGGTGTGGATGACAACACCAAGTGGGGCCAACCCAAATTGGGAAAACATCATCCAAAGGTGGAAATCATCTGAAATCATGGAAACCAAAAAGGACACAACAAACAATCATGGAGTTTTTGCTTTAGCCTTTTCTCTCTCTCTCTCTCTCTCTCTCTCTCTCTCTCCCACATACATAGTTTTTGCTCCATCTCTATTGTATACATATCATGCTACTTCATAGTTTTTGCTCCATCTCTATTGTATACATATCATGCTAACTTACTACCCCCATTCATTTGAGTGTGAAGAAGAAGTGTGCTACTTCCGCAAGCACAAATCTCTTTGCGTGTTTGAACTTCAAAACTTTGATGTTGTTTCATGTTGTTTTGTTTGTTTGTTTGTTTGTTTTTTTGAGGTTGTTCAACAAAATGAAAAGACTTGTCATCTTATGTTTTGCATCGTGTTTTGAGCTTTTTCAATTTTAATGTATTTTGCTACTTACTACATTTTCGTAGTAATTTCGTTCTTTTTAATGTATCAAAAGCTTATTACACCCTAGTAGTATATACCCAAGTTTACTCAAGTAGTAACTCAAGTTGTTTAGTCTTTGTCCAAGGGTTTTCTTTTCAATATTTTGTGGAATAAAAAACATTTGGCAATTTTTTTTTCCAAAATTTTACAAAGTTTAATCAAATTATTAGTTTAAAAGCTATATACATATATATATTTAAATTTAAATGTTATTATTAATTTTTTTTTTCAAAAAAAAAATCCCAATTTACAATTTACAATATCAAGTTTACCTTGATATGTGGTTTCCTCGATAGGACAAAAAAACTTGCAATCGCTTCTCTTGTAGTGTGCCTAGAGAGCACCTTACGTAGCATAAAAAGTCGACTGACTCTACAAAACCCTAATTGCTCACCTCCGTGCATTGTGTCTTCAAAAATCCTATTGTCATTTTTTCCGCATCATTAATAATAATACTCATCGAATATCACACGAATTAATTAATTTAAAAATAAAATAAAAATGTGCATGATTTCTACACCGTGTAAAAGCACTAGGCGCACAAGCGTTACCGGATTCGACCCCAACCCCACGCTTGGCTTCGTCTCATAGGGCCCTTATTTTAGGTAAAGCCCACCACCCCCTTTGGACTTTTACCTTCGAGCACTTGGAAACTCTACGGTTTTACCGATGGGATCGGGTCGTAAGTGGTTTTGCTTTGAAAAATTGAGCATTTCCGAACAAAGGAAGGAACGAAGGAAGGAACGAAGGGTGGGTAGAGCAACCATTTTGTTGGCCCCGTTTTGTCAACCCCGACCGATGATCATCGTCGTTCGACCTTTGGGAAAGAAGGAAAGCGAGGCGAA
>Ga0116228_10005000_pt1 | contig 11793 bp, 13 predicted proteins | sample S1TSphfallax_2_FD_89694 | JGI IMG/M metagenome (GOLD analysis project Ga0116228, IMG submission 89694) | Host-associated microbial communities from peat moss isolated from Minnesota, USA - S1T2_Fc - Sphagnum fallax MG | ecosystem: Host-associated > Plants > Peat moss > Unclassified | place...
CCTCTTTTTGAGTTAGTCTGTAAAGAGGTCCTAGAAATTTCGTGATCTAAAGTATTTGGAGGGCCTTCTTTTCACTCCTGGTAAAGATGTAAAGAGTAAAGACCTCCTCTGATTTCTCTAGTGGGTCTAGAGAGTGGCTTGCAGAGCATAAAATTCCATCATTTATCTCTGAAGGAGGGTAGTTTGTTTTGTTTTGTAGATATAAGATTCATCCAACCAGGATGCTTCAGATTGTGTTCTTGATGTGGAAGCTTTCGAGAGGAGGGGTGCATGGGCTTGGTTCTATTGATGTTTGGACTTGCAGTGCAAAAGTTATTGAATATTGAATGATTTTTTCATTGGAAATAAAATTATATAGTAGCTGAAAATTTCTGAGGAGTTGGAATGTTGTTGGAAAGATCTTGATGAGCAGGATTTAATGGAATTTATTTGATAAAATTTGGATTCAAAATGTCAGAGATATTGAATTTTAAGTGATTTCTGCCACTGAAAATTCAAATAAATTTCAAAAAACCAGGTTTTGGAAGGAAAAATCAGTTGAGGACGTGATAACACTTGGGCCAACTGCACAGGCCACACTAGTTGATTTAAAATTTTAAAAATGGAAAGTTCTGCTCCAAGGGGCATTCCATTTTCATTAAGCCCAGTGTCATTTTTTCCCTTGTGATACCCATTGATACATATCCCCAGAAAAACATTTAAAAACAAAATGTGAGGCAACTCTTTACACTTCGGAAAGCATGCAGGTGAGGGCATTATGGAAGTTGGGCAGTGCTAGATGGTTGCCTTGTATGAGGCCGTATTTTTAGTAATTCCTTTGCCCATCTGGTTTACCTTACACTTTTGAATTATTATGTAAGGAATTCAGAGTCTCTTTTCTAAACATCTGGTAAAACTGGTAAAGAATTAAAAAGAATTTCAAATATGTTTGGAGGGAATAGCCTTCATTTTATTACAATTTTTTTTTGTCAATAAATGAAATTCAAAATTCAAAATTCACAAATGAAGTGATAGAATTTTTAGTTGCATTTGACACTTTTTAGTTCTACATAAAAATTTGCCAAAAAACATTCAACGTATTTGGAAACCATGTTGTACAATGGATTTGTTCCTGACAAAAAAATAGTGAAATATCAAAACAAAATTATTCACGTCATTTGAAATGCGAGCAATTTCGAAATTGCACTTTTCATCTTGAATCTTTTTAAGTTAAAATTTTCTTTACCTAATTTCTAAAGAGTTAAAAAATTAATCAAAATTGGTTATATTTCAAATTGAATGACAATAACATTTCAATGTTCAACATATCATTGCAAAGAACAATGAATAAGGTTTTAAAAAATCATACAACAATCATAAAAAATATATTAATATGCCCAAATCAAAGAATTATTGATTGAAGATATCAAAAATTAGAATTACAAAGTTTGAATGTATTGTCTACTTCAAATGTAAAATGCAAACTACATGTACCATGTAAAGTGAATGTCCAAGACTATACAATGTTAAATCAAAATGTATGCTAAAATCAAAAACATTATGGAAGGCGAAACACAATTGAATGCAGTCACCCAAAAGGTGGACCTTTCAATTTTAAAAGCAGGGTTGCTTACCACATTAGGATAAGATATTGAAAAGGTTTCGTTGCAATTTGTAAGGTTGGAATATTCACGACCTCCAATTTGTGTTACGATAGAAAGGCCCTTCTCATATTTACTCATCATGGTTTTCAAAATAGAGGATCCTTCAAAAGAATTCCAAAATTCCAGATCTTGTTCAATAGGAGCAAATGTAATAACTAATTTGTTAAAAGTATTACCAACATTTTGCAAACATGTAATTACTATAGACTTGGACAATTTACATTGAATACTTGAGCTTGATGCCAAATTTTCTTTGTTAGATAGATGAATTGCATATGTTGTGACAAAGCTAAATGTAGATGCATCATATTGCTACAAATGAAAGCAAAGCAAAATCAATACCCAATATACAACCAACAATACCAAAGATATGAATAAAAAAAGATAAATGTACAAAATAAGAAACCATAAACAAAAGACAAAAAAAAAGAATTGACTAGTTTAAGTCTTTTGTGCATGCTTTGCTCATGGGTAAAGGCCTCCTTGTGAGTAAGAAGGTGATTTCCATTCAATTTTGTAGAAATAATAGATTGCAAGGCAACACTTTGAATGCCTTGATCTGTTCGATCATACTTAACAACAACTCATCAAACAACAAAAAACCTAAAAGAAATAAAAAATGTGAACAAAAAAAACACCAACAAGTATTACACTTGCTTTGCATAGTTTTTGGCATTGCGATGGCTTGAAATGTTCATCCCATATTCTATTAACACCAAAGCTTTTGAAATCACAATGCCTTGCCCAATCTTATTAGTAATTCATTTGCATTTCAAGGTTGAGGTATCATTTATAAGCATTTTGCTCAATTCCCAAGGTGTTCCTACCCATAGGTGTTTTCATGAACCAAATCTACTTTGTAATTTTAAAGCCTTTGACCTTGGGCATTAGAAAAAGTGAATGAGGTAAAGGTGCATCATCAAATGGAGGCCAATGCAAAATCATCACTTTAAATGTCTCAATGGTGTTTGTAATGTAATAATTAAATAATGGCTGATGGTGCTCCATAACATAATGATCAACATTGAACTTCCAATATTTTGATTGGTTTTGCTTATACCTATGAAAAAGAAAGACACAAAACCAAAAATGTCCAAACATCTTATTAAAAAACAAAAAAATTCAACACCAAAAAAAAGAGAGATTGAAAATGCATATAAAACACATTTCCTCAAGAATGGATCAAATTCATCTTTTGTAGAAAGAAGTTGATATCATCGACCCTCTTCAACTTTTAGGTTCCATGGATAACAAAATTTTATGTACAATAATAACCAAATTGAAGGTTGACACCTTGAGGCAAGGTTAATTGACATTTTTCTTGATTTAGCATGAGCCTTTATTCTAACAAAAAAAAACCATTTAATTGTGTAATACCTCTCCCAAGGCTAGCAACCATAGATCTGTTAGCAACTTCATTCATAGCCAATTTCACTTTCTCAAAGGCATTGTCAATGCATATGTTGAATTTGGACTTGACTTATTAGTTTTTATAACTTATGTAACCTCTTTTGATCGTATCATTTTACCAAGTGCCCAAAATAGACTAGCTATGTTGCAAACAACCATAAAAATAACACTATCAAATTTAAAAACCCAACAAAATGAAATAAAGACAAGAGTTAGAAGAGAACTTAGTAGGGGGATAAAAGTTGTCCCCACTATTCTTTGTTATTTGCAACAAGAACTTTGAAAGGTAATTGACAAGTAGCTTAGGTTTAAAAGTGTGTAATTTCATAATCGATAATGAGGTATCCAACTTTTAATATATTTTCCATGCATCAAATGCATTAATTGCCAAAAATTTGGAATAAATATTGTGCTGACATCTATTGACCTTCACATTCTCCAACTCATGAGGATCTAGATCTTTAAAGTAACGATTGATTTCTTTATCAACGTCACCATTGACATTGAGATCCAATTTTTCATCACCATCATTTTCATAAGTACAAGGATCAAGGTAATCCTCTTCAACAAGCAAGTTAAAAAAACCTTCCGTGTTTTAATAGAATGCTTAAAAAAATAAAATCATTTCCATGACAATCACTATTCGACTCTTCTACATCATCATCAACAACAACTTCATTTGCATAAAAAACAAACAAACAATTTACAAAATCTATGAGACACAACTACAATAACAACTGATCAAAACCATAGGATTGCCAACTACAAAACATGAGAAACACAAATAAAAAACAAAGAAACAAAAAGAAAGAAATAGTTTGAAAAGAAAAATGTGAGTGGACAAAGGATAGAACAAGAACAATTCTAACTCTAGGACTAAAAGATTTTCGAGGAAAAGAAAACATAAATCACACAAGTTGACAATTGATTGGTTCATTCCAAAAATTGTAATCTTGTTGTTATAACACCAACAAATGATGTAACAACAAGCTTCTTAGTTTATTTTGATATGTTCACAAGTGATTTGAGGACAATGTACACCATCGCCATCAACTGTATGGAAAAAAAAAAACAACACACTGACCATGTGAATATTTAGAACTGCTTTGAAAAGAGACCAATTGACAACAAATTGTTGACATTTGCAAAGTGACAAACAACAAAAGAATATAACACATGCAGAGAAAGCAAAAAAAATACAATGCATATGAAAAAAAATGTAACAACAGTAATAAAGAAGGAGAGGCAATGAAATTAGCAAATTTCCATGATGCATTTGACGCAACAAAAAAAATATCCACGAAGCTTGCAAGAGACAATGATTTTGCCATGACAAAAACAACTAGTAAAGTTCATAAGAAAACCACCTTCGACGCCAAAACAAATCAACATAGTTTTGCAAAATAGAGCCCTTTCCGTGCCGCAAAAAAATTGCAAACCTTTATTGGGATAACACTTTTAACACAACACAAAAAAAATGTAAAGCTTCACAAAATTGGATGCCTTTGATGAGACCAAGAAAATCAAAATTCAATTGATAACAACAAATGATAGTGTGGTGCAAAAGGAGGAAGAGCCTAATCAAACATTAGTTTATATTAATATCCTAACACATATTCACCATCCAAGATGATGATGGAGGAAAAATCTAAATCGTGATTGTCCATAACAATAGTCATTGGGTCACTCATTAATAGGTCTCCTTAGGGTTACCTTGATACATTTCAACTATAGATTATATGTTGGTGGCATCTCCACCATACCTTTTCTTGTTGGCAAGATTTGATAATCAACACCCTCATAATTAAGTTTCACAAATCAACCATTAGATGTTACATTGAGAAAATCCTAGCCATCCAATCAAGCTAGGGTACAACTAGGTAGCTTTTTGCTATTTTATTCATCTTGATAAATGGCATCTTCATCCAACCACTTTTCATTTGCAAAAATGGCCATTTAACGCTTTTAAATTTTAGATGTCAATGCTAATGGATTTCAATCGTCCATTCTAGGTCACTATATGTTTAAAGTTGGTTAGAATGCATCGGAGGATCTTGGTTGGGGGGACCCTTGAAGTATGTTATTGGTTGGTGGGATTTAAATCATATGCTAAAGTTGATGCATTATTCATCATTGATTGTTTATGGTCGGTGACATCCTTAATGTACATGTGTCAACTTGTAAGAAATTTAAATTAAAAAAAGTAGAATAACAATTGTTAGATAAAAAATAATCAAATGGCCAAGATCGATTCATGTCAAGTTTTGGAAATATGTTAGCCGTCAAATAATTTAATTAAGACCACTTTTAGATTTCATACAATTGTAATCCTACCACTATTTTAGGTATTATATTGGACAATGAAGATCTAAAAGCACCATTTTTTTTACATTATCACAACCATAAAAAATAGGTCTATATTTGCAACCATTGGATTAAAAAGTTGGGTAATTGTAGCCATTAAATGTAAGGTACAAGATATAGGCCTATGTCTAAGGTAGGGTTGGATTGGCAATAAAGTGATATATTCATCGAGTTGGGGGATAACAATGTACTTGTTTCATCTAGTGACTTTTCATTTAGTCTCAATTGCATTCATTCACTTTTATTTGTAATTGTTGATTTGGATTGATCTACATCATTCAAATTAAGGTTATAACCTAGCTTGATCATTGTTGTTCATCTCAAAATTCAACAATGACATTATGGTTGTTCATTTTTTGATAAATTTTGTTCTTTCACCTTGTCATTCCTTTTTCTTTGCTCCTTGATTGAACGTTGTTAGATTGTTTGCACAAAATGTGCTTTCTCATTTTTCTTTATTTGTTGCTTGTGGGTGTATTGTTGAATTGTCTATATGGAATGTGTTTTCTCATTCCTCTTTGTATGTTGCTTGTGGGTGCGTTGTCAAATCGTTTGCATAAAATGTGTGTTGTGTTTATGGAAATTAATATATATATTTTGGAGCAAATCTTTGCACTCAAAGAATCAACATGTTGGAATGTTCAAATTGAAAGGATGTGAATAAACTACACTCTAAGAATTTCGAGCTTGTAAGTAGGTCCAAGTTTGAAACCTTGAATTGATCCTGTTTTTGTGAATGAAAACCATGAAATAATTTCAATGATGTAATCCCATTGTAATTTCTTTTAATATGTTTTGTGAAATGTTTTACATTGCATTGTTGTTGTAGTTTTGTAGATGTTTTGCTTTGCATTTATTTGGTTGTGTAGGTATAGGAGGACATCAATGGATTTATGAAGATTTTGCTTTGAGTGTTTAGTTGGGAGTATGCTAACATGGTATTAATAGTATTCATTGGCGATCAAAGATTTCTTCTGTTGTCTGTTGGTTATGAAAATTTAGTTGCATGTTTCATTTAATGATTTATAACCAAACCTTTGAACATTGAACTTTCATTTAGAAATTCATGGATCCATTTTGACATTTTTAGTGTTTCACATTGATGCAAGCAAAATCACATGCTTGTTTTTTGTAATCTACAATTTAGTTGCAAAATATGATGCGGGAATTTGCAATCAACAATAAAGATTTGTAACTTTCCTATTGTAATCAACCATGAATACATCTAAAAAAATTTAATATGATCATTGTCAAATAATTTGTTATTGTAACATTGTTTCAATTTTGAATTTGAATATCTACCACTCGATTTTCTTTTGTTTTGGTGTATCATGACTATACATTTTGTAAAAGAAAAATTTGACAATTTTTTTACATCGAGTAACAACTTCAAACGAGGGCATTACCAAAATGTGGGTTCCACATTCAACTCACTCAAAAGCCCTTATTATGGTAATGCCCCTCGTATTTAGGCGTTACCCTACATTGAACAAGTTGTAATAAACATGATTTCTCAATTCATTATGCAAATGATCTACCTTTGAAAGAATAATTCCTTTTCAACTCCAAGCTTATTAAAATTAATCTAAAAAAAATGTAAAACATTGAAATTAGATGCAAAAAAAATAAATCATAATTAAATATAAGGTGGTTGAAATATGTGCATATTAAAAATTTAAGTAATAATAAGGTGAGGAAAAATAAAATTCTTTCATCTAATTCCCCGCCCCCCGCCCCCCCCCAAAATTGATGTGATGAAGTTTTAAGATTTAGGAGTTTAAAGTTTACCACTGGGATTCCTTTGAAGATGTTGCCCATTTTTATAGATCCGGGCACATTCACATTTAAAAAATCACAAAGTTTAATTTTCACTTGTTCAAATTGATTCAATATTTTTTTTAATGAGCACCTAACTTGATTATAGCAAGTATCATCTTGTTTGTCAATGTATCTTTGAATACCTTGGGCAGCAACTACATAGTCCTATATTCATGAATTCAATATAACTAAATGTTATCTCATGTCCTCCCTTGTTTGATTTTGGTTAAAATTTTATCAAAGAATTTTACTTGTGTACAATTTGAATCCAATGGTTGGATATGTAATCTCATTCATAGATGAGTGTATTTAACCATATTTTTAAACAAAATTTCAAATAAAGGTAAAATGGTTGTAAAAAGGGTGTGGTCTCCTAGGCATTTAGTGTTGTTGCATGCTTTGTTCATATTGACTAACTTGTCAACATGAGTTGACAAAAATTCAATCATTTTATACTTAGTTTTTAGAAACTAAGTTTTCATAATTTAGTTAATGAATACTTTAGTTTGGTTCTACCTGTTTTCTTTCTCTAGTTAAAATCTTTCAAATCAGTTGTTATGGTTCAATCTTTAATCAATTTAAATACATTGGTTGAAAGTATTGTTTTTGTATAAAATTCGTAACAAATTTATGATTGACTATTTGAACATAAACAATGAATACTATGAAACATAGTTTAAATAACAATAAATGAATTTAAAAAAATCAAAACTAAATATTTACCCTCGTGAATAGCCTTAAGAGATAGGAACAAGTAGAAACAACTAAAATTCTTATATCCAAATTATAAATGTACAATATTTAGAAAGAACCACATGAAACTTGAGTTTCATCAAAGTACAATAATATATGACTCACAACTTGATCACTTGGGGGTCAAATCATCCATTTGAAGAATAGGCATTGAGAACATTAATTGAAGCTTTTTGGAAAGATTATGAATCAATTCATTTTGCATTCAAATTGCCTAATTCTTTTACATGGTTTCATCATTTCTCATGACTTTGTCTAGAGTCAATTTACTTGGGTTTTTGGTAGTTACTTGTTAATTTTCCCTCTGGTTTTGTTTTTGCTTTTCAAAAAATTTTGGTTCCAAATTTTTGCATGAAAAAATATTGTTTTTATTTTGTTTTTGATTTGTTTTCACTTTTTCTCCCTCGTTTCTTCACCTTTTCTTGTGTGGAAAAGTGTACAAACTTGGTTGTGCTTTTAGTTTCAGTTTGTGCAATGAAGGTCATGATGACATCAATGTTGTGTTCAAATTGCTCACTTCTTGGAACTTTATGGTGAATGTTAAGGATGTTGAAGACTCATCATCAACATGCACTTTTCACAGTTTCTTTTCTATAACTAGGAGACGACTTTCAATGATTCTTCTTAACTGCTGTGAAGTTTGAATAAATTACTAATCATCATGATCCTCGTTCTTGTTTATTCCAACTTTTACTGGACTTTAAGTGAATGTCTATCCATGATTTGGAGTGAATGATTCAACAATTTGAATCTAAAATTCCACATCTTGGATCAAGAAGCTCTTGGCATATATAAAGAGGTATTTGTATCAACAAATTCTGTCTTGTTTTCTCACTCGAGATTCTTTAAGCAGAGCCAATTAAGCCAACTTCTTACAAGTTCTACAAGAGACTTGCTTCTCTCAAAGTTTTAGTCAGGATACCTTACCATTGAAGTCAGGCTTATTTAATCCACACATATTAAGCTCAGGCCTTTGGTTTCTTTCTCTCCTATTTAGTCTTTATTCTATAATCAAGGAATCTCCACCATAAATGAAAATCGAGATTCACACAATGTGCATGATATGCAGCCCTAGGGATGCTCACCCAAACTAGCAATGGGAAAGAAGGAAAATTGGGTGAACCACTAGTTGTACGAGAATACTATGCCTATCGTCTTTGGAAGTTGATATACTTGATTGAAAGTGCAAAGATGAACCAGAAGATGCAACCAAAGCTTATCAACACTGTCGCACAGATGCCCAATCGATCATGATGGTAGCCAAAATATTGCTGAATGTAATCTTTCACTGAAATTGTGCCAAAGCCTGGTGCAACCATAGTTGTGGTTACATCACCCAGTTGGGATGAAGCCAGTCCATTTATGGTCCACTGCACTGGATTGATCCAGTAGTACCAGCTCCACCATATTGGCATTTCCTGAAATCTCAAACCATACAAATCAAAGGTCTGGCTAGGAATCCACAGTCCATAAGTCATAGAAGAAACCATGGAGGGAATTGAAATCTGGGTCATACAAGCAATGAACTACTTTGTTTCTGACAAAAGTACTCAAATCTACCTTGCCTTTCACAAACTGCTTCATGAGTTAGAGAGCTTATAATAATCATTACTTTGTAGGAGCTTTGTCCATTTCCCATGTTCTAGGGGAAACTGATATTCATTGGCATTTTTTTATAATGAGACAAGAGAGTGAGTGATTTTGCCATTTCTTCATACTTACAGGGAATGGAATCAGGAAACCTGAAAATAAGTTCCAAAGTGAGTAGAATATTGTCGCCATGACTGCTGCCAACATTTGTGAAGATGTAAGCCCAACAGCCATAATCCCATACATTGTGTAGTATGTGAAGGTCAGAAACATGAACAACAGGTACCAGAGGAACTTAGCTGCACACATACATCAAAGAGCACCATCAAACAATCATGCCCAATTTCTCATGTTCATTAGATATAAATGCACTGAGAATCCAGCTCCAAGCTGCAACAATCTTGGTGCTGTGCTACAACCTGATCAAGTGAACAGAAGTCTAAGTGAGAAGTACTGAGCATTGGCTTCTCATGAAAACTAAAACTGACTGAATTCTCTAGGGTGGGTTTCCCCTTGGACTCATTCTATAGTTGTGATGTTGATCCTGGGCCTAGAGTACTAAGTTGATTGTTCAATTGTAGTACAGTGGAAAGATAAACCATTATTACAAGTCAACAATTGTGGTGTTGCTCCTAGTTTACCAGATTCAATGCCACTGGCATTAAATGGCCTTGAGTACCTGTACTCATCTCATATTGGATCATCAAATAAGTGATGGTCCCATACAAGAGGGATTGAATGAGGATGTAGGGAAGCTCCACAAGACCCTGCACACTAACCGGTTGTAGTTAATCACCTACAATGGAGATAGAGATTCATAGTTCTTGAGTGAGTTTTTTCTTTTTCTTCAGCTAGATGGGTGGAGAGCAACAGCTGACTTTTGGCAAGAGCCAGAAATTTTTTTTGAGGCAAATTAACGGACAAAAGTAGCTTCGAGAGAATACTGGAGAATGCAGCTGGGGAGACGATTGAGGGTACATCGGTTGCAATAGATTAGAGTTATGCAATTTTGTTATAAAAAGAGTCCCAGGGGAAAAACAAGTGATGAAATTCACGCACTTGAGCCAATGCATATGGCAATGGAGAATACATGCTAGCGGCACGCTCTCTATAGAAAACGGTGCGCTCAACTGCCACTACAGGTTGCACTGTAGATGCATTTTGGACTCCCAAGAGCATTGTGCCAGCATACAATGCACCCATCACATTAAACACCTCAATTTGTGTTTTCCTGCAGTTCATTTTGTCAACCAAATAGTGGGGTCATAGATATTGAACACAGTTCGTTCTATGATGATTTTGAGCACAACTTCCACAATTCACAGATTTGTTCACTAATTTAACCCACCATTTCCCTTGCACTTCAGACCCTCTGTCTGTCTGTCTCTCTTTTTCCTCTTGCAAGGATGGCAATGAAACTCATGCTCCAGAATGGCAGTGCAATAAAATATGGAGCTGCGAAAGAGTAATGTACCTTTGTGAGCCAAGACCCCAAAAGATTGACCCAAAGATCAACCCATATACAAAACTAGAGAAAAAACGCACAACATTGTAGTATGGGCTCCGCCAGTATGTGATGTTCTGCTTCCATAGACATATCATGAGTTGTGTGCTTGGTGACTGGGGATATCGAGATGCAAATTCCAGGTCAAATGTTCCAGGTGCTGGAATGCTTGACTGTTTAATCAAATACTCATTTTCCCTGCCAAAAAAAGATCACAAGAAAAATTATAGAGAGATGACAGACATATCTTACAATGAAATGTGCATTTGTGTCTTCAGCAACTGAAATGGCTCATATATATATATATATACACAAGTACATTTGTTTGATACAAGTTGACTCTTATAGTTCACAATGATACTCAAAATAGATTTTGCAGCACTTACAGAAACAATTCAGAATCATGATACACATCTGCAAAATCTTTGCCAATCTGTAATTCGGCTGCAGGAGTGGTGACCTCTAGCACCCAGGTAGCTGGATTATATCCATCATTTATTGGAGGAATTCCATCTATTGCCTGGTACTCAGCCATTATACCCAAGGTAAGAGGTATGTGAAAATCTGGAAATACAGAAAGAATTTGCATGTCTGCTGCTGAAACAAACAGAGATCTTAACACATTGAGCATTTGGGTACTGAATTGGAGTAACGAAATGCATTCACCAGGAAATACTCAACCAGCAGCTTTGAATCCTGGCCAAGTGGACC
>Ga0116228_10005003_pt1 | contig 11791 bp, 8 predicted proteins | sample S1TSphfallax_2_FD_89694 | JGI IMG/M metagenome (GOLD analysis project Ga0116228, IMG submission 89694) | Host-associated microbial communities from peat moss isolated from Minnesota, USA - S1T2_Fc - Sphagnum fallax MG | ecosystem: Host-associated > Plants > Peat moss > Unclassified | place: USA...
AACATGTGCAAGTTGGTGTTGATTTGCATGCAAGTATGTATGTGGGTTGAATTGATCGTAATCACGTCAACTTGCGTAATAAATTGTTGTAACTAGATCCTAGCAAGGGCTATGTTATAGAACCACAACGCTGATTTTGTCTTTTGACATTGTGAATTGGTATTTGACAATCTTGTGACTATTGGTGATTATTGCCATGTTGAGGTGTGGCTTTTAAAGATTTTTCAAAATACATAGAAACCAAGATAGACCTTTGTTTTTTAGATGAAGTAAACTATAGCAAAAATGTTTTTCTAAGTAAATGGACATGTAATTTCTTTTTTCTAACACTTATAAGGACAATAAACAAATGTATGTCCCTCCTTATTACATGTTGTACATGAAACTGGACTTTTAAGCTTCATATAATATGAGTATCTTGAGACATTGATTTTTTATTTATTATGTACCTATCATTTCAAAATATTCAAGAACTACCGCATTATCCATTATTGAAAGAAATTTTTCTTTGTGGGGTACCTCCCTCTTGAGAGTGAATCCTAGATAGTTGAATTGAAGTGTTTCTAGTGCATCCATAAGTTATTGATCTCTTCAATGTACTAAGGATGTTGTTTTGGAAGGTGATTTTGGCACTATATTATTTCCTTTCCAAGGTATTAAGTCCATCTATGCCCAAGTGGTTCCTTGCATTTTTAGATCTTTGCTTTAGCCAACAACATGGTTGTTCATTAGTGGTTTTCCAATTTCCAATATTTTTGTTATTTGAAAAATTTCAATTAAAAAAATTACAAAACAAAATTTAGACTAAAAGTTTATTCTAAATTCAAAAATTGTGAATACATGAATACACACACACACACACACACAAGAGAAAAATGAAATATATATGGTCTCCTAAAGATTTAAAATTTAAATTTACCATTTTTAAAAAAATAAACAAAATGTATTTGAACCCAAAAGATGATCACTAAATGTTGATAGACAAAATATACCCTTCTAAAAGTACATGTATACAAGACCCTACAATTTAATGAGAAAAATCACCAAAAATCCCCTTTGGTGACTCCATAATTTTGAGTTTGTTTCGTGAAGTTTTGAAAATTCACTTTGTTAATGAGTTTTTCCTTCCTTTTTCCTATGATTTTTTTCATTGATATGAATATTTTCCTACACAATCTCCCGTGTGAACTCCACATTTTTCAATTTCCTTACGAAATTTCAAAAATATCCTCATAAATTATTTTTTCTCTTTTGACAAAACTTTGCTTGTTGAAGCAAAAACATTCATGTGGAGGCTTTTCTTTTTTTCTTGTGACTTTCCTTGTTAAATCAAATATTTTCTTATGGATTTTTATCTTATTTTCTTTTGACTTTCCATGTTGAATCAAATTTCCTTTGTGAAATAAAAAACCAATGTGAAGAAAGGTTTTTGTTTCAATTTTGTGGGGTTTGATCCTCTAATAAGACATTGTTAACTTAATTGTGTTTGTTGGCCAAGGCATACAATAGAACTAAGGAATGAAAAAAAAATCATACAAGGAATGCAAAATGAAATATGAAAAAAAACTAGTATTATTAATGGATTAGAAACTTTCTAAAAATGACTTTGGATACCCCTTGGACTAAACTTGTTACCATTCCAATCAACTTGAAGTAATAGCCTATGACGGTCCTTAAATAGCCTAAAAACCCTTATGTAGGCCTACATAGCCCAAAAATAGCTTATAGGTAGTTTACAATAACTTCTAGGTACATAGTCCTTAGTAGGCTCACATAAATGCTATATAACCCACATAACCTTTAAATAACCTTTAGTTGGTAGTCTTTTTTACCTTATGCTACACCCTAGGTAGCCTACATAACCCCTAGGTAGTTTTAAAATAACCTATGATAGGTATCCTACATAACCTTCAAATATCCCTTAAATACCTTATATTACCCTATAATAGCCCATAAATAACTTACATAACAAATACTTGTAGCCTATATTACCCAATGATAGTCCCTAAGTTATAGCCTACATAGCCCTTGAATAAGCTTGTGTTCTTTCTAGGTATGCCCTAGGTAACCTAAGTATCCAATAGGTAGGTCTTTAGGTAGCTTAAATAAGTTGTAAGCAACCTACATAGCCCCTAGGTAGCTTACATTACCCCTAGGGTAGCCTATGGTAATTGCTAGGTAACTTACATAACCCTTGAATAACATACATAACCTTTCCCTTACCTAGGCTTATCTAGGCTAAAGTAGGTTATGAAGGTTACTAATTATGTAGGTTAGAAATATATTTATAAAAATATGATATAATATATTTCACACAAATTCAAAGTTGACAACCCACCCCCAAGAAGTTAATAAATGTATTTCACAAATAGATTATCGACAAGTTCAATGGTAATGATTACACTACTAAGAAATATGGGTAGAGTTCACCAACCAATTCCATTACAACGCTTCAAAAGTGAAATGGGTTTGATAACTAGAGTTTTAACCTAATGTGATTTCACCATGGGCAAAATCATTTACACATAATTCAATAAGGTTCATTATTTTGTTATTCAAATTATTTATAATTTAGTAAAAATAGATATTAATAAAATAGATATTAATTAAGTGTACATATTTATTGAATGCGTGTATTTATTAAAAGGTTTGGTACTTATTCAATTTTATAAACATGTTATAGTTTATATATATATTTAATTCATAAATGAAAAGACCTTCTTAAAAACTTAAATGAAAATATTATTCAAACTAAAATTTCATGCAATTTATAGTACCCATTAAATGTGTATAAGATAATAATTAATTTTCAAAATTTTAATAACTTTAATATTTTTAATTTTATAGAATATTTTTGAAATAACATAGTATTATGTATTTACTAATTTAATTATTTAATATTGAGTTTAATTATTTAATAATTATCATTAACGAAATAAAGTTTATATTGATTAAATACATGCCTAAAACATGGGTAAATGTAATACAAATGTATGTATTTTCATAAAACATCAAATATTTTTTAAAACAAAAAGTCAACATTGTTTTCGAATAGGCTTATTGACAAATTCTGTTATTCAAAATAATTGTTTTTCCTCAAAACATATTATTGAAATATGTTTGATAAAAAAACTCAAATGAATTTTCAATCAAATTAAGTATTAAAAATAAATAGAAATGTGTACATAATCTTTTGAACTGATTTTTATTTAATATTGATTTTTATTTTTATTTTTGTTTTCATTTGGACAAGGTACGAATAAAATAGTAATGGTTAAAGAAAGAAAAAATCTTAAAAACATCATCGCTCAAATGAATTAAATTGCAAGATTTAAATGAATTTTTAGTAAAATTAAACATGTTTACATCTTAGAAAACTATTTATAAATGAGGTGTAGATTTTTTTCATTTGGAATAGTATGATGAAAAATATAATAATTAAAACTGGATTTTGTAGAATATTTAAAATATATATATATATATATAATCATCACCCCAATTGTTTCAAATCAAATGAGGTGATTGGATGGCAATGGCAATGGGTTATTACCTTGGAATCCAAGGTGATAATTTTAGCAAAACTTTCATGTTGTTAATGGTTTATGTTGATTATATAATCAACATCATATGTTGACCATATGTACAATAATGATAATTTACTTATAATAAAAAACTAAAATTTAGAATTCATATTAAATAAAATATAAATTTTAATTCCAAAATAATTTAATTAAAAACTCAATGCCATGTGACAATTTTTAATTTGATTAATTCCACGTGAATCTTTTTGTTTGTACTAGTGTTAATTATTAAAAGATGTGTTGAATTCACTAAATTTGTAATATGATGAATTAGTGGTGATTTCATTTAAATCATTAGTGAAAATCCTAGTGAATTATGGACAAATCTTTACTAATGTTACATTAATTTGATGGATAATATGTAACATCATAAATTTGTGACAATCTATAGATTGGTTAAATGTTGTCATTAGGTGCATACATGGGGTTTGCTTTGAGTGGTTGCATGCGTGACATAAGAAATGTGGCTTTATTTGCTTTTTCAACCTTTGAGATTGTTGAAAAAATAAACTTGAAAGAACAATTATGATGTCCCATGAACTTGTGCATAAAATTAAAGGTAATGGACCTTGCCTTTCATGTCCATTCTTCTTATATAGTCAATGGATGATTTTCCATGTATTTAGATTTTGCAATAACATAATCCTAACATTATATCCTATGAACTATTAAAGAATGCATGTGATGTTCCCCATGACCATGTCAAACAAGTCAACATGGTCTTCATAATAAAAATTATTTTTTCTATTCAATATTTTTGCAAATATATTTTTGTTTTACACAACATTGTAGTTGACCTATTGCCACTTTATATATATATATACTATATGTTTGTATAAGCATGGTGGCAAAACTTATGTCAACTTCCAAACATATTGATTTTTTCCCTTGAAAATATAACAAATTTATGCTATGTCCATCATGCACATATCAAACATGCAATTGCATGAAACAAAAGTCTTAAATTAATTATTACATTGAAAGTCAAGGGAATCAACATGTAACACAATAATTAACTCAAAGTATTTTGTATAGTTAGTGATTGGCCCATATTGCCATATTTTTGGGATGATGTCATGAGATTTTTGTGGTATTCGTACATAACTCATTGAAAATGAAACAAATCATCCTCATGAATTTGCAATTGTATGCATAATTTTATTAAAAAAAACCCTTCTATGATATGTGGGATATTTGATTTTGTTTTTTTTCATGTTCACATACCTTGATACTTTTCATTGAATGTTGTAACGTTAGTAAATGTCATGTGACCCATACTTTTTTAAATTATTGAATATCTCACAATGCATAAATAACCAATATCGTAGTACTTTTACCATTTTGGCATTATTATTATTATTATTATTATTTTGCCAAACTTTTGAAAATTTATTCATTATTTGTTGCCAAATTTTAAATAAATTTAAAAGTTCAATTATTAAGGTTTGAACCGCAAACCTTCCATGACAATGATTTAAAATTGAAGCAATATAGACACACAAAACTGCTCCATAACATTGACAAATCTTTGTTTATTATTATTTATAATCATTACCTATCAATAAATTCATAATTAAAAAATCAAGTGTCGAAGTTAAGATTTCAAATTTAAATAATTATTCTATAATTAGTTGCTGAAATCGTTAAGGTACTCTGGTATATAGAAAACAAGGTTGAATCAATGCATAAGTTTGATATGTAACAATAATTTCAACATGTATCAACTCCATCATATATGGAAATTATATTGACATAGGATGTTTAAAAGGTGCACCATTAGACCCTAACAATTCTTATGAATGAATTTTCCATGTCACAAGGACATTACAAGTGATGACATAGATTTTTTATTCCACCCATAAGTGTGAATATGATTTTAAAATAATCTAGAATTATTTGTTAAGATGATTCCTATTACACAAATGGGGTCATTTTCAATAAATCCCATCTTATCCAATATATAAGGAAGACAAAAAAAAACGAAATGATAATATTAATCCTAACTTTCCAATATTCAAGTTTGTCAATGATGTGCAAGGGCCATTATATACGTAATTAAAATTTCATGGCCTTTTTATCCATGATTTTAAACAATGCATTTTTCAATGCTTATTTTTGCCCATGACTATTTTTTTGAAAGTGTAAAATAATTTTTTTGAATATACAATGGCAAAATATGCATGGAATCATAAACCAAGTCCACTAACAAACCAAATCCATACAAAGTCTAAAGTTTTCACAACTTGAAGACCACAATATTGATGCACTTATTTTGAACCATCATCACACACACATTTATAATTTCTTGAAAAATACTTGAAATGCTTTGAAATGATATTATATTTGGTGTTAGGAAATCCCACCTTATGATGATATACATGTTCTTCTACCTAATCATGTTGTTATGCATTGTAATTTTTATTTTGAAACTACCTATTGATCATTAGATTGAATGATCCTTCATCCAAAATAATAACATTGCTTACAATTTCAAAGATTGTATAATGTTAGTTGAAAGTATAAATGAATAAATTAAGTGTGAAGGGTAGAGGTAAATCATTTGAAATTGTTCCAAAAATGCCAACTTTAGGTTTTGCACAAGTGGTTTAAAAAACACATTCATCATGTGCTCTATAAAACACTTACAATTGTTTTTAATGAGTATGGAATGAATAAAATTGAGATTACAAAGCATAACACATTTCCCCCACAAGTGAAATTTGAGATTCAACTTAGAGGGGACATGAAAAAAATAAAAATGTGCAAGGACTTGATGTATATAATGGCATTGCGTTTAGTTATATAGTGTCAAGTTGTTAAAAAGATGATGAAAAAGGTAATACTACAAATTTTATTACAAAATAATATGACAATAAGATAAATCAACATTTAATTTATATTTTCAAATTGTGGCGCATGATTGATTATGATTAAACAAATTCAATGCATGATTTTCTATTTTTCATCAATTGGGTCTCATCCTTGAAATAATTTCATTCATCTTTGAAAAATGCTTTAAATTTAAACCCACCTATATTATTGGGGAATCAAATATTAGGGTCTCAAAATGTTTCATATTCTTTTAACTTTGCCTTAAATCAAAGTTTAAGAATGTTTGAATGTTGATGAATAACTGAATTTCTAATCCAACCATCCATTTGTTGTCATATTTCAAGGAGTTCATAACAATTTGTTCTAATTAAAAACATACTTGTAAACAAAAGGATGAAGGAAGGCAATCAAATATCATTTATTATTTTTATTAATATATTTACAAAATACACATTTATCACAAAAAATAGCACAATTTTGTTTTAGTTTCACATGAAATTTGTATTCATATTTGAACATTTTTGGTTCATTGTATAAAAGTTTATAATTTGAATTCAATAATTAATGTGAGTCAATTGATTCAATCCTAATTCCAATACAAACTAATTATCTAACTGATTTTGTCATCCCTTATTTTTTCAAAAGATTTCAAATGTTAACCACAAGAGGAAAATGCATGCATTTCAATTAAATTTCAACTTAAACCCAATGCCATTATATAGGGTAAACTATAAAATTAAACTATGCAAACTTTTAAAAAGATCATGGAATAAATCATTTAATCACACATGTGAATATACTTACAAAGGCAAGTAGGTAGGCAAATCCCATAGGTGTATATTATATTTCATTAAATAGTGGTGACAAAATATTATTTTGAAATGTGAATTGGTTTTTTTTCCTATGTCAATTCAATGCAATTTAATGATTTGGTTGACAATTGTTAAATATAAGGTCATGGATTTAAATTCATGTTGCTAAATCAAAGTAACAATTGAATAACATTTAGCAGGGCATCAAATAATTTGCATATGTATTTGAATAGATGATAACACATGAAGTGATTAAAGATGTTTCAATAAAGGGGAAGGAAATGCATGATTTAAGGACAGAAATATTGCAGTGATTTTTATGTGGTTAAAACTAAGCATGTCAATTCTTTTTTAGAGGCCAAGTGTTGATAGAAGGTTGAATTAAACATAAGTTTTCAACTACAACAAAAAGACATGCATTTAAAAACTTTGTTATACATTGGTGATCCATCCTTTATTTCATACATGAAATTTAAATGTGTGTGCAGTGGCCATGGGAATTTTATTATAATGAAATTTGAACTTTCACCTTTCAAATTTTATTGTAAAATTTATAAACACACATTTTTAAATATTTGACATTATAACATTGTTGCATAATTAGGTGAATTATAATGAAATTCATTACACATGTACACCTTTAATATCATTATTTAATTAAATTAATACTAATTTGATAATTACATTGAAATTTATGATTCCATTTATTTTCAGGATGTAAAATATATTACATTAATCTAAATACCTTAAATTAAATTGAATTGAATTAAAATTTCATTTAATTGAATTTTATAATTACAAAATTACAATGGTAAAACATTATATTAACTTTTATATTTTAATTTGAGAAAATTTATTGGTGTAGTATTTTTATCTAAATTTATTCTTAACAATACCACAATGCAACGAATAAAAGATTAAAATTTGTACAATTAAAATTCACATGGTTTTAGTTTTGTAAAATAGATTAAAATTAAGGTTTAAAGTCTTTGAACTTATACACAATAAGATGTCATGTGAAACTTGTTGCATTACTTTTTATGAACAATGGTGTACACATATAATGAAATATATGATATTTTCAAATATTCAATTAATCATAATTTAAAAAATTGGGTTAATAAAAAAAAACCTAATGTATTAAATGGAGATATGAACAAAACAATGTGCATGTTACACATGAGAAAAATATTTATAAGTCATTTCAATAATTACCCATGCCATTGCAAAAAGAATTCAATTATTCAATTTTTTTGTAAATGATGATTTTTAATAGATTATAAAATAATTTATTGATAAATTAAGTATTGTTTGAACATTGTGAACTTTCACGTAATGTGTGTTTTCACATGTGTTGATAATTTTCATTTTGAAAGTAAAAACCAAAGCGCATTCACTTTCAATTTTAAGGTTTTTTTTTCATAGTACAAAGTAAAAAATGGAAGGTCTTAAAAACCCTTAATGAACATTGTTCGACAAATTTTATAATTCAGAATGCTAAGGTGTTTGGTTATTTTGTAATAAAGTTTGTTTATTTTTAGTTTTTTCATTTGTTAAATTATTATTATTATTTACATTATCTATGATATTGGTTGATATATATATTTAAAACTAAAGGTGTTGAGTTCAAATCAGGTTTTGATATAGTAAAACATGTAAAACAATTAAATAATGTTTTTTTTACAAAATGTGTAAAACATGAAAAATTGTGGTGCGATTTAATGAAAACCACACAAGAGGGTTATAACATATTAAAGTGGGTCAAAAATGGTAGGTGCACAATTCATATATTTTCTTTTTCATAGTGTAAAATAAATAACCATAATAGCATAAATTTTTTTAAATTAAAAAGGTCTATTAAAAATCATTTTACTACCTTTTTCCCCCTGATTATTTAAATTATTAATATGTTATTTTAACGATTTTTTTATAGTTTAAATTGCATATTTTTAGAACTTCGTAGAATATTTATATTTATGAAATTAATAAATATTGTTTCATATTTGTTAAACCATATCACATATTATGTTATATCAATTTGCATAAATCAAATGTTTTATTTTCATAAATTATGAATAATGAGCTAATTTGTATCCTAATTAAAAAATCCATTTTGAGTAAATAATTATGTTTTCATTTCTTATATAAATTGGCATAAAAATGCCCATGCTATTAAAACATAATCTTTTTGAAAAAACCTTCATGATATTAAATATGTATAAACCTATATAAAATCATACATCCATTGAAAATTGTATTGTGTTCCAAAAAAATGAACATTTTAATATGTTGTTAAAATTTGACATAAAATAGCAAGTTCAAAAATGCATGATCAAACAAAGTTTCTTAAGAAATGTTTATTATTTCACAAAAAAAACAAGGTCGAAAGTTAGTTTAAAAATGATCAATTACAAAATTTATAAAACAATAAAAGCTCAAAAATTAAAAATTTATTTGATTTTCTAGGCCAAGTATTGTAATCTTATAATGGTGTTTATGTTAAATTAACATTCATAGGTGTTAATGAATGTACAACTTTTTAATTGGTAATAACCTATTGGGTATAATGTATTGAATTCTCATTGCAAGCTCAAAACATGTATTATAAATAAACATGATTAATATCAAGTTTTGAAACATAATGATAAATTTCAAGGTTGTGATTATTGTTTATAGTTTGATCATTATCTTTGAACATAACATAAAATCTTGTATGTGAGTTGAATTGATTTGAGCAAAACTTTCAATTTTGTAAATGTGATTTTGTGGTGGATTGATTCATGCCAATTTCAATAAAATATGTAATAATACAAATTTCATGTGTAACTTCACCAAAACATTTCATAAATTTTATTTCATAAATGTTATTATATACAAAAAAAATTTATCATGTTTTTTTCTTTTCAATCAATGTAAGAAAAATAAAATTTGGAAAAGAAATGATACACTTAAATGTTGCACCATCGTTTAATTAGATTCATTACCATTGTTAACGATGAAAAACCACAAGGATTAAACTTGTAATTAAATTTTTTAAAAATTTGGTTTGTTGATACAATTTCATCAATTTTCTTTTTCAATTTCACTTTTCAAATAGGTCACAAAAGCTTAAAGTTCATAATTATTTTTGTAAATGAAAATGTTTGGATTCCCTTAAATTGTAAAAATAATTATTTAAACAAAGATAAGTGATCAAATTCTATATTGGGGAAAATTAAGTTGAATTATTCATTTGATAATGAAACAAATATTTTCCAACCTTGAGCATTGTTTCCCACTTGTCAACCACACGTAATTTAAAAAAAAAATCAAAGTTTTGATATTGATTGAGAATAAATTTAAAAATGCAACATTAAATGTGAAGGGAATTTAATTACACCAATTTGCTTTCAAAACTCATTGAAAGCTAATGTTGATAGTGTGGGAGTTGTTGTATGAATTTGCATTAAATGCTACAAACAAGGCAATATGAAAAAAACAAATTCAAAGCTTGAAAGTTTAGGCTTGAAATTTTTTGTTTGAGATTCAAAGCTTTATGTAGAATTTTTAAAAATAAAATTATAACATGAACTAGGGCCAAGGAGAAAAAGGTGGACTTTTATTGTAAATATGAAAAAGGTGTTGAATTTCATAAAAAATGATGCAACAAAAAAGAAAAAAAAATCAAATTGAAAATCATCACCTTGAATTGGGGGTTTGGCAAGGCAAGGTGGATTTGTTGTTTGTTCTTGCTATAAATGTAGTGAAGGTGTTAGGATCCAAGAACAAAATGATGTAGAGGAAAAACAAAACTCAAAGTTTAGAACTATGGGCTTGACAATTCAATTTTGTGTTATAAGACTATAATCTCTTTTGCGCTTTAGGTATGGAAACAATGAAATCAACTTCATGAAATCTTATTTGTTGATGAACTTCCAACAATAGCAAAAAACACACCCCAATTTTTCTAAATTTTTTATCTTTGATTTTATTGAATTTACATTCAAAAATTGTTCAATATTCAATAACTTTCCCACCATAGGTCCAAACCTTGGTGCACCTTCCTAGTCAATGCTATTCTAATGATACCAAGTGTGCTCTAGGTGGCACCATGATTAACAAGACCTTAACATGAGAAACGAATAAAACAAACAAACAACCCTCCTTCAATATATAATCTAGTGTGGATTGTGCCACTCATTCAAATACAATGTTGACTATTTAACTATTTCAAGTGTTAACAAAACATTGATTATAAAACCCAATTGTTAAAAAGTATTTAAAAAAATTAAATTAATTTCCAATGTTAAAATTTACTCAAAATTCAATTTCTCCCACACCTTAGGTCAATTTTTTTTGAAATCACCTTAATAAAATCCCCTCATTAGCACTTTTCGACATCACCAAGAAAAACACCCTAAATTCCTTAAAAAAGTTAGTTACATTTTTTTGGGAACTCCTTTGACAAAATTGTTGAATATTCAATGACTCTTGCAATGTATATTTAAAGTTTAAACATTACCAAACCACCTTAATGCACCCCAAGTCACCAAAGGCTTTATGACAATACCAAGAATGCATTGGGGT
>Ga0116228_10005006_pt1 | contig 11786 bp, 10 predicted proteins | sample S1TSphfallax_2_FD_89694 | JGI IMG/M metagenome (GOLD analysis project Ga0116228, IMG submission 89694) | Host-associated microbial communities from peat moss isolated from Minnesota, USA - S1T2_Fc - Sphagnum fallax MG | ecosystem: Host-associated > Plants > Peat moss > Unclassified | place...
AGGCTCTTGACATGGCAAGGAGACTGTCCCTTGAGGAAGGCCTGCTGGTTGGCATCTCCTCAGGTGCTGCATTTGCTGCTGCTCTTAAGGTGAGCCTCTTGGACCAGCCTCTTAAACCTTCTAGCTATTGCATGTCATAAACTGAGGTCTCAGAAGCGTTTGGATTTCTCCTTTCTTCAGGATTGGGCATTTCTGGTGACAAGTTTTTTGTGCTTGGAAATTGCTGTTCTAATGAAACAGATTGCTAAGGAGCCAGAGAATGCAGGCAAGTTGATTGTGGTGATACTCCCCAGTTCTGCTGAGCGTTATCTCAGCACCACTCTCTTCACAAACATCAAAGAAGAATGTGAAAAATGGCCTGTGTTATGACTACTATGCCAGAAGAAGAATCTTTGTAGCATGTGCAGAAGGTTCATGCTGTTTAAAGTGTGAACTTCACTTCAGTTAAATCTCAATATCACATTATTTCAAGCTTGAACTTCACCCGAATTCTTGCTTACAAGCCCACACTACTGCTAGTGGGCATGTTCTTACATTCTCTTATGCATTTTGCATGTTATCAATATTTTACACATTTTTTTCTTTCCTCAAAAACAGTGGGAAAGAAATCAAACAGTTATAAAGATATTGTGACTTCACCATTGTCATCAGAACGAAAAAAACATTGCACACAAAAGTGCTTTTTGCTTTTCACATTCTTCTTGCAAGAAGCTCTGCACACACATCTACAGAAGATAAAACACAATGGATCTAGATTTTTGGACAATCTAGATCAAGGAACAAAGGTTAGAATTGGAGGATCTAGAGAGAGAGAGAGTGAAACCTAGAAATAGACTTGGGGGAAAGCTCCAAAAGCTCGAAAGCTCTAAATTTTCTGCTTAAGAGAAAACCCCGAGATAATCAAGCAGTCTGGTAGAACTGTTGTGGCTGTTCGGTTGAGAATATTCTCGCGATCTTGATGATGTCTAGGCTGTTGAGAATTCAGAGTCTAATCTCCAATCACTAAATTGCTTATACTCAGACAAATCCTCACGTGAAGAAGAGTGGCAAGAAGGTGGTGGAGTATAGCAAATGCTAATTGATGAGTTGCAAGAAGCATCAGGTTGTTCATATGCGGAAGCTGTTCTATCTATGTCACTTGAAGAAGACCTACACTGGTAACTTCACCTTCTCGATAAAGAACCTGTGGTTTTCTGGTTGGGTATTTGATTTTTTTTTTTCAATTTTTTTGAGAACTGTTATGATATATCAGAATTGGGGCTTTATTTATTTTTAGAATGGTGATTATGAACACTAAGGATCACCTTGATAATCATCATCAGGGGTCTATTCCGATTTCTAATATATGCCCAACACTGGTTGCTACATACATGAAGCATAATAAACTCATTTTCAAAAGTTTCAAATACACAAGGTTTATGAACTTTTCTAGTTGATGGTGGATTTTGTGTTCTTCATAAACATGATCTCAGAAGTCCATATCACAGTTGTTGCACATTTGTCAGTGTGCAATTCTTAAGGCCAGAGTGGCAGGGAAGATGGAATAAGAAGGAGAGCTTGCTGATGGTTTGGAGACCCACATGTGGCAATGGGATGTCCAAGATGCTCTGGTATTAGAGCCCTATTCAGCTGCTGCTAGTGCAATTTAAAACTTGTGTACATTTTCTGTGCATTGCTCACCACCCCACACAATAAGCATGTGATGAGGTTGAAGAGGTTTTTTCAAGGTGTTGACAAGCTCAGTGATTTAGGTGGATGTTTAATGACAGCAATTTACAAGTTATGTTTAGGTGAGATGCTGCTGTCAATGTGTGAGTGGTTTTAGGTTTAAGATTTTGTGGGATTTCGTTTGCACAACTTATGTCAGGTAAGGTTCAAGTTGCTGCTACTGCAAACATGTGCAGAGAAGTAGGGAGTACAACTAAGGTTTTTATTGTGGTGCCACAAGTTTGAATCTACACGCAATCACTACATTTCTCTGTTGGAATTTTGGGAATGACTTGATAATCACGGCAATAATAGTACAAGGGAAAGCTTGCACAGATCATTCAGAGCATAATATGATTATATGAAATTGTGGAATTGCTGATGCATATTAGAATCTGAATGTTAGAGTCTGGTGTTTATGCACAGTTGAAATCTGTTTTGAACATTGTAGGTTTTGCAGTTGCTTCCAACTATAACTTGTCCTGACAATTCAGCTACAAGCTTCACAACCAAGAATTCCAGTCTGCGTGCTTTTCAGTCAGAATACAGAGAATTCACCAAATTAACACCAAGTATTCACCAAATTTATCACCAAGTATGCCACCAAAAATCACCATGCATTTCACCAAAACATTTCCACTGCAATTCAACAAAACACTGTCATCAGACTTGGCAACTGCTGAACATCACAGGGTGACTGTACACATTGATTGCATGGAGATATTACCAGAACTTGATTGATCCAACATCAGCACTTAAGTGTTGATGGATGCACAAATCACTATCTCAAGTTCTCAAGTTCAAAGATGAATCCACCAACTGAAAAGCAACCAATATCATGAAACACAAGAGGTTCTCAGGACAAAGAGGACGATTATGAAGAGATTTGTACAACCCAAAATAAAGTATGGGGAGCCCTTTTGTATCTTGGAACCACACAATTCCTTGGTGAGAAGATCAATTCAAGAACATAAGTGTTTCACAATATGGCCTCAGGTGACCATCTCCAAGGTAGAAACAAGTTCAATGGAAAAATACTTCATTCTGTAGACTAACTTGATTTTCTGAAAGAATAAAATGAAATAACTCTCACATGAGTATTGAGGAATCTCTATATATTCACAACTAAAGGTAACCAAAACCAGGTGAAAAACTTTCCCTCTAAAATAAAGAGAAACAATGAAGTGCATGAGGCTAGTATTGACTTCGGCAGCCATATTGCTGAAATGGACTCCATTGTGTTGTAAGGGCTTCATGACTTCCTGCCTGATACCTCGACACATGGCCACCCAACTAATATACCTACTTCAAAAGAAAATAAAAGTCTGGACGCTGCTAAAGCAATGTGGAATGACAAGCTTCCTCCAAAAAACACTTCAATCATTCTGAGTAATTGTACACAACATTGATCAGCAACAGTAAGCCTGGGTGATGTGGGTCTTTTGCACTGAATCCCTATCCCTAACTACAATGCCACATAGTGGAGCAGCAATTGTAGGACATACAAACTTATTGACAGCACATTGATCATGACATTCCTACTTGGCAGCAAGGGCATCATCATAAAACTTTCAGCTTACTTTGGATGAAGAGTAAAATCCACGTTATCAGTCCTCAGGCTCTTAAGTAAATCAACCTATACATGGACATCATGTGAGGAGTTAGAGACATGTACCCTACTTTTTTCTGTAACTGTGAAAAACCAGAAGGCATGCTCAAAGCCACATACATACAGTAGACAAATAGGAACTTGAAAATATTTGCAGACAAACAACCATAATTGAACTTGACCTGGAACGAGTATCCAACTACTAAGCCTTGGCCATCAAAACAGGTGGGATTGTGTGAGAAGAAAGAAAGAAAGGTAGATGATAGGTTGATAAAACATGAGCAAAATATACAATTTTTGTAACTGTCTTGTCACTTCTGGCAAGAATGTACCTGAGAATCCAACCAGATTCCAAGGTCAGAAACTCTCAGAGTATTGCTAACTAAGAATAATTCTCCTTCGTCAGTCATACCAATCACTCTCCTTGATCCTGCCATACTAGGACTCAAAGCATCCTGTACTGAACGTGGACCGGAAGGTCAGATGGGCAGGAAAACTACGTAATGTCCCATGGTTGAATGTGGAATTAAGTTTCACTTTGGACATGCATGCAAATTGAATTGAATTTGAATTCAAATTCAAATTCAAATCCTTATATTTGATTCAAATACATTCAATACAATTTGAATTGAATTCCAATTCAACAATTGGATTACAATTGAATTGAAATTGAATTGAAAAGAAATGGGATACAAATTGGTGGAGAAGATATTGAATATGAAGTTGAAAAAAAAAACTTGAGAACGACACAATTTCATGTCTTTTTATTTGGAATGGGTTAATTTGAAACTATCCAAGTGATGAGTAAAACTTATGACTTATAAAATTTTAAGTTGTCCTACCTAAACCAACTTCCATGAATCACTCGTCATTGAAATTAGAATCATTGATTAATCCTTCACAAACGTATGCTCATTAAGCCCTAACAACTTTGCAATGATATGTGAGCACTTCCATCTCTGTGCTGTGGGAAACAATGCTGCAGTATGATACTGGATGCAGTAGAAAAGGGGCTCATTACGCCTGGCAAGATGGTGCTAGTGGACATCACAGGTGGAAACACAGGCATGACAAAAGCAATGGTGGCTAGGCACAGAGGCTACTGAGTGATCATCATCATGCCTGATTCCTGCTCTATTGAACGACGCATTCTTGTGTGTTCACTTGGTGCAGAGTTAATTCTAGCAGGTATGTCTTCTCTCTGTCTTTTGTTGATGTGCATTCATAATTCTACACCTCCTTTGTTCTCTGTGGTTTGGGTGGTGGGGATAAATGTGAAAGTTGTCAGCCACAACAAGTGATATCTTACATAGGTCATTCGCATTTTGCAACTGTCAATTTCTAACCTGGTGAACTGCAATCCCATGAAACTTGCCCCCCTGCCAATGTTAGACTATACCAGTCTCAAATCAAGGTTGTGATTGGGTTCGTTGATGGTGAAAACAGACGCAAAATAAGGATTTGAATATTGTTTTGAGGTGCAAGATGCCATAGTTGCAAAAACTCCCAATGCGCACATGCTGAGCCAGTTCACAAACCCAGCAAATCCTGAAGCACATTTCAGTTATACTGGTAAAGTCCTTCCTTGAAAATCTTCTTTTCTTGCAGTTCAACCTTCTAGCACCAGCCCAAACTGTCAACCAAGACATACAGATTATGTATAGATCAGGACACAAGCTTCTTCTGTACAATTCATGTAGTTCTTGTGATATACTAACACTTTTGCTTGGTATGCAATTGGATCTTTTGCAGGGGCTGAACTATGGGAAGCCACAGCAGGAAAGGTGGACATTTTTGTGGCTGGATGTGGGACAGGTGGTACTGTCACTGGTGCTGGTCAGTACCAGAAGAGCAAGAAACCTAGCATCCAAGTTGGGACAGTTCAACCAGCTGAAAGTGCAGTCCTATCAGGTTGGTTTCTTCTCATTGTGTTAATTCACCCACTATAGTTTGCAAGTCACAAGCTTTTGTGATTTGGTAAAGAATGTACCAACTTGCAAGCAGTGAAGTTCATGGTGCCTTTTTTTGTTTGAGGGGGGGAGAAGGGCCTGCATCAGATACAAGGAATTGGGGCTGGAATAATTCCAGAGCTCTTGGACATATGTATGCTTGATTGTATTATGACAGTGCATAGCAATGAGGGTCTTGACATGGTAAGGAGACTGTCCCTTCAAGGAGTCTGTCCCTTGAGGAAGGCCTGCTGGTTGGCATCTCCTCAGGTGCTGCATTTGCTGCTGCTCTTCAGGTGAGCCTCTTGGACCAGTGTCTTAAACCTTCTACCCATTGCATGTCATAAACTGAGGTTTCAGAAGTGTATTGTATTTTTTCCTTTCTTCAGGGCTGGGCATTTCTGGTGACAAGTGTTTTGTGCTTGGAAATTGCTGTTCTAATGAAACAGATTGCTAAGGAGCCAGAGAATGCAGGCAAGTTGATTGTGTTGATATTCCCCAGTTTTGCTGAGTGTTATCTCAGCACCACTCTCTTCACAAACATCAAAGAAGAATGTGAAAAATGGCCTGTGTTATGACTGCTATGCCAAAAGAAGAATCTTTGTACCATCTACAGAAGATTCATGTATTTAAAGCTTGAATGTCACCTGAATTCTCGCTTACAAGCCATTATACTACTACTGTTTGTGGACCTGTTCTTACATACTCTTACACATTTTGCATGATATAAATATTGTACGCATGTTTTTTCTATCCATAAAAACACTGCGAAACAAAACAAGCAATTGTAAAAAAATTGTGATCTCACGAATCAACAAAACATTGCGCACCTAGAAGAAGAAGAAGAAAACACTTTTTGCTTTCCACATTCTTCTTGCAAGAACCTGTGCACACACATCTACAGAAGATAAAACACACTGGATCTAGATTTTTGGACGATCTGGATCAAGAAACACAGGTCAGAATTGGAGAATCTAGAGAGAGAGGGAAAAAAAATTCTAGAAACAGACTAGAGGGAAAGCTCTAAAGTTTCTGCTTAAGAGAAAACCCCAAGATAATCAGACAGTCTGGTGGAACTGTTGTGGCTGCTGGGTTGAGAATATTGTCCTGATCTTGATGATGTTGAGGGTGTTGAAAATTCAGACTCTGATCTCCAATCACTAAATTGTTCATACTCGGAGGATTCCTCGTATGAAGAAGAGTGGTATGAAGGTGGTGGAGTATAGCAAGTGCTAATTGATGAGTTGTAAGCAGCAGCAGGCTGCTCATATGCAGAAGCTGCTGTTGAGAATGAGGTTTGGTAACTTGGTTGCAAGTAGTAGGAAGAAGATTCATGCATGGGTTTTGTGTATGAGGTGTTGTTGGTAGACTTGTCATACACTGGCTCTGAGTATGAATAAGCAAATGGTGATTCGTATTCCTCATGAGAAGAAGACCTTGTGTACAAGGAGTAGGATGATTCTTGAACAGGCTTCACATATGAAGTATAGGACGAGGCATAATCTTCATGGGTAGATCTCATGTCAGAAGAATATGAGGAGTCATATACAGGTTCTGCTGTGTAGGGAGTATATGAGGATACGCAGTCTTGGTGAGAAGATTTCGTAGCAGAAGAGTAGGAGAAATCATAAGCGGGTTTTGTGTATGAATCAACAGAGGATTCATACGCAGGTTTTGAGTATGAGGGAGATTCATAAGGAGATTCAAATGGAGATCGCAAGAGAGAAGAACCTTTGAAGCTTGACTGTGTTGTATAAGTAGCAGCAGAGGGATAGGCACTAGGTTGAGTGTAAGCAGTTGTCCACGGAGCATGAGGAAAGGTAATGTATGCTGCTGCTGTCTCTTCTGCCTTTGGGGCCTCCTCTGGTGCTGCCTCTGCTGCAGGAGCAGCTGCCGGCTCCTCGGCTTTGGCCTCTTCAGCTGGAGCTGCAGCTTCTTCTGCAGGGGCTGCTGGAGCTGCAGCTTCTTCAGCTGGTGCTGGGGCTGCTGCTTCAGCAGCAGCTGGAGGAGGTGCGGCAGCAGCTGCAGCTGCCAACCTCTCCTTGCGCTCCTCTGAGAGCCACTCTGCAAACCTGTGAAATACAATGTACTTCTGAGCTAAACCTTCTTTCTTCCCTCTCCCAAAATCCTTCCAAAGTTTACTGGGTCCAGTGGCAGGATTGTGTTACCTGTACAAGGCCTCTCGGTTTGTTCCAGTATTGGGAATGGAGGCGAGCATCCCAGTTTGGAAGTTGCGCTCCGAGACAGGCTCATCCAGTAGATGTTTCCCAGTATTGATCAGTCTATACAAATTAGTGGGGCTTGAGTCATCAATTGCTGTCATATGACCTTTCCGATTGTCTGTCTGCATAGGCAAGCATCATATCACAAAAAACATATCATTTGATCTGAGAGAAATCATATCATTCTGCCAATCAACCACAACTGTATTTCATGAACTCCATAGTGACAGGTAAACTCAGTGATGAATCTTCAACAGCCTGATTGACCAGGTGTACTTTCACCACCATCCATACATAGGTACCTGGATACGGAGGTAATTGGTGCCACAATTCTGAGACTGAAAGATGGTAGAGAGGTTGTAGTCGACCATATCTGCATTCCCGTAGTACACCATGTCTACCAGAGGTGAATCACCTTTGTTTAGGAGCCAATCACGTGCACCCCATCTGGCTATCTCCTTTGCATCATATCCTGTCACATGCTGTCCAGTGCCCAGTGACAGCACTAATAGATCATTGTAATTCTGCACAAATTTGCACAAAATAGCCACATCATAAGTCTAGAAACCATAAGACACATAAAGACATAATTGTACCGACCAACCTGATCTTCTCTCCCCTCTCCTTTTGGTAATCTTTCAGATATCAGGAATTTGTAGGCATTTGTGTTTTTGAGGTAAAAATATAAGGGGGACATTTCAATTTGGGATCTTGCAACGCTTGAAGCAACCCAGGAGTAAATAGTTCAGAATTCTGACCGCATATTCCACTCTTCCAGAAGAACGGCCACCTGATTGCACCTCCTTAATTGCCTGTGTGATTGCCACATAAGTCTGCAGTTTACACAAAACACACATTGGTCTATTAATACCAAAAGTGGTTTTCATTGTTTCTTGGTATAACACATTCAGATGTTGGTCCCAAAACCATCAGTGAGCAACAAAGACAAGGAAGCTCTCTTGTCTTTAACATTATGTAAGGAGGACAAATTAAGGCTGTCATGTCTGGAGAACAAAAGACTTGATGAAAAAGGATTTGAGAAAGGAGGAGCTTTTAGTTGGGGGGTTTTTTTTCAACAAGAAGGAAGAAACTCCTTTGGTCAACAGTTTTTTGGGAGTTGGGTCAAAAGAGAAGACAGAAAAAACAAACCGGATTGTTGACAGCAACACCACCATCAATCATGTTGTACTCCCGTGAACCACCTGTTGTTGCATCTGTGAGAGTGAACTGCACCGGTGGCAGAAATGTTGGAGCTGCTGATGTAGCTCGGCATACCTTCTTCATTGGAGCATTTTCTAGAGGATCTAAACTTGCCTGTGAAAAACCAAAAAAGCTGCATAAGATTCCAAACTAACTACAATGAAACCCTTTGTAATCTCCTTTCCAAAATTGCACAAGAATTGTGTTTTGTTCAAGCTAGGTCAATTTGCAATTGTCATGGAAACAATCTGTTGTTGCTACAAGCACAAACTGCAAGAGAAAAAGATCCATGCAGTGCAAAACTGCAACTGCAAGAACAATGGGATGGAGCAAGGGAAAAATCAGGCACACATGCACACACCCACCCGCCATGATGAGAAAAGCACAGGTTGTTGCAGTTTGGTGTCAAAAGCAGGAATGAGGATGGATGTGAGAGATGCATCCAGAAGTGGGTCACTCGCAAAGTACTTGTTCAGGACTTTCTCCAAACCTTTTGCTTTGTATTTGGGTCCATTTAGTGCTGTGAAATTCATTCGTGTTTGACTAAATGGTCCTCTGTATAGAGTACACACAAACCAAGGCCACCCACACACCCCCACAGAATCATCAGCTCCTCAAAAATCCAAAAGCTTGCAAAAGAAAAAAAAAAAATCTGTTTAAAAAACTCAGAAAGGATTTGAACACTCATGACTCAGGAATTGAATTTTCCACAACTCACTGTAGTAAGAATTGTTCTGCCATTGAAAGATTACTGCAAGGATTGATCAAGAGCAAATTGTTCAGGCATTGAAGCTGGACAGGATGAAGATTGTCTATTGTTCTTGTTGATGCTGGACAGATTACTGCGAGAGGATGGAGATGCAAATTTAGGTCATGGGTGGATCATGCAACAAAAAAAATTTAGGAGTAGGAGGAGAAGGATCTCAGGAGCTGATGATGATGCGAATGACATGATGATGATTTTACCTTGCCTGAGGGAAGACTCTTCCCGCATACCATAGATAGAATTCGACTACATCCTTTGCACTGCAAAGAGGTCTCTTACTGTCATCATTACCCGGTGCAGCAAGCATGGCAGTGATCAATCCTCCTGTGCTGGTGCCTGCTATCATATCAAAATAATCCACAAGTCTAACATCCGGCCCATCCAATCTCTGCACCACCCAGAAAAAGGATTAGTATATTACACTCTGCCACCAGTAAGCTTTTTCTTGTTGTTCTCAAAGTGTTTTCATCTTCTTAACTTCTGTGACTAGCAGGCTCAAACACTGTAAGCAATTGACCAGCTCCACAGATATGAGATTTGTGCTTCTGTAGACAGCTTCAGCAAATCTCCAGCCAGAATCTGCAAAGAGTTGGAAACATGGAAACATGCCAGAAGAAGAACCTTGTACACTCAACCACTCAATCTTAATAAAAATGGATCAGGGGACCCATGAGAATGAAATTAGATTGTCCAGAATGAAGCATTTTGTCAGCAAGATATAATCCTGTTTGGAAAAATCAAGGAAGCCTGAAAGATCATGGATCCTCGACCCGCTCATTAGATCTGGTTTGACGCTTCTTGGTATAAGCATCTTGATCGCGAAGACCCAAACGCTCGAATCAAGTTTTCTACAATAGAGTCTAGTTCTCAGATGCTACAAACATTCGACTCATCAAGAATCATCGAGTTCGTTCTCTACAAAAATTTATCTGCTTACAACAACCTATCTGCACGAGGAATCGCATCTCTCTACAATCAAAAATCGACTTACAACAACCGGCGCGAGATGGCGGATGGGATTGATTGATCGATTATGATTTTACCTGCAATTTGGCCTCAAGCTCGTGGAGAATAGTAGCAGGTATAAGACCACGCACTCCACCACCATCGATACTCAGAATGGTAATCCTCTTCCCAGCACTTCCCTTGGGACGCTCTCCCATGAAAGCACTTGCCATGGGAGCTACTACAGCTACCCCGATCAGTCCTCCAACCCGCACAAAACTAAACCAACAACAACAAGCGGAAAACAACAAGTCTAGAACTACCACACCCCAATCCAAAAGCTTGCAGAGCCGTGAAACACACAGAGACGGCACAATAGAGATTGTTTTCAGATGGTACAACGAGATCTGGGTCAGTAATGCGAGGGCTTGCAGGGTGGGGAATCACACTGCTGATCTCTCCAATGCATCATCACCATTAGAACTCAGAATTCGAGCTTGTTGATGCCCCAGAAACAGGCAAAAAAAAACAAAAAAAAAAAAGAAATCCAAGAACGCAGGAGCTTCTTCTGGATGCAGCAAATTCTCAAAACAATAAAGTGAGAATTGTTCGAGAATTGTTGAGGACCTTCAAGGGGATTCAATACAACTGTAGTAGACCGGAACTCCTGGCGACTAGTCTGCGACTCACAGGCTGCTTAATTAAGATGCTGCAACGAGACAAAAAAACTGCAACGACTGATTCAAGCCCCGAAGTCGTAGTAGAGTGATCGACAACGTCCCCGAATAGAAAATCCCCGAAAAACAAACGACCAGCAGCACGCCGTCCATCACCACCGTCCTGGGCTTCTTCCTTCCTTTTTGTGTCTCGGGCTTCCCGTTGACAAACGCAAAAGCCCCGTTTTCTTCCTCTTCCTCCTTTCCCTCCCTACTGCTTGTCCTTTTCCACCCCCACACATCAACTACGACGACATCACTGAGAAGCTTTGTTTTGTAACAAAACAAGTACACAAAGATCATGATTTGTGTATAATTAATCTGGGGTTTTTTTTTTTTTTAACCTTACAATTTAATCTTCATTAGCCCAAAAAATTAATAGAACTTGGGTAAATTTCGCATCTACGTGACACATTCTTTTTCTCACAATCGCAAGATTCTTTTTAGATGCCATTTTAGTTCCTCTTCCCCCCCCCCGCCCCCGCCAACCCCACCCAATTCTGACGAGACGAGAATGACATGGAAGTTGCCATCTTTTCTTGGAGGTCGCCAAAACATAGTACCATTCTAGGAAATGTCTCCTCTGTCCTCTCGAGTGCTCTCTGACTTGTAGCCAAATTTGGCTCTTTCCTCTTGTGGATAGGTTGCCATTGTGGCTACAACACAAAATTA